>Ga0210124_1000072_pt1 | contig 58730 bp, 63 predicted proteins | sample Muzzi_PWC_D2_FD_185554 | JGI IMG/M metagenome (GOLD analysis project Ga0210124, IMG submission 185554) | Wetland microbial communities from San Francisco Bay, California, USA, that impact long-term carbon sequestration - Muzzi_PWC_D2 (SPAdes) | ecosystem: Environmental > Aquatic > Marine >...
TGCTGATAATATCCAACTCAATTTCTTGGGTATGACCGGATGCAGTTTCCATAAGCGGCAATTGTTTTTGAATCTTTTTGCGCATTTTGTGGATGGTTCCTTTCTCTTATTTGTAGTAAATTTAAGTGTTTGGCAAAATACTTTATACTACATCCAACGAGAAAATACTACCTCAAAATGCGCTTTTTTTATTTATACCAAGGGCTTATATCCTCGGATGGACACTAGTTAGTTCCCAATCGGAAGTGGCTTATTTTGTATCGAATAGTGATATCTGAAAAAAGAACAAATTGCAGATAGTTTATTTCCCCCAACCACATTCGATCTGACGTTGTCAGATCCCATCCGTTAACCACATACCCAGATCACTTACATTGACAGACCCAATATTTGTAACTACCTTTCCATAACTCATAATATTATCAGTCAAACAGATATTTCTGAATGGGGGATACTATGATTGAGATTACAAAATCAGCTATCGAAAAAATTTCTGAATATTTTAAAGATAATGAGGTTAAACCATTCCGTATCTTATTACATGGAGGAGGATGTGCTATGCCATCACTCGCATTGGATGTGGATGAACCAAAAGATACAGACGATGTTTTCAATTTAGACGGTTTTCAGTTTGTCGTTAACAGATATTTACTGAAAGAAGCAGAACCAATCAAGGTTGATTACAACAGATCCGGGTTTCAATTTAATTCCTCATCAGAGTTTGAAAAAGGCTGTTCAGCCTGTAAATCAGATGATGGTGGTTGAAATTTCTGAGCAATAAGCTACCGTGAACGATACTTGTTTAACAATGCAAGGGTATTATATTGGGGTAGACATCCAATAATGTTAATAGAGAATGAAACATGCTTAAAAACATTAATATATTATCGATTGCTTTTTATCTTTTGACCTTATCAGCCTCGGTTTATGCAGGTGGTTTTCATATCGGTTCAAGTCATTTTGCTGTTAAACAAAATGCGTTTTCTCGTCACAAATCAAAATATTCGAGCCAATTATTCGCAAAACATAGGCTGAAATTCGATAGAAAATGGTATCACAAAGCAAAAAATAAGAACAAAATCATATTTCCGCATTATGCTTATTATCCTCATTATGCTACATATGGAATAAAAGAAGATAATTATGTGGAGATAAGCATCATTAATGATAAAAAAGGCGAACAGATTGAACCTACAGTTAATAAGGACAAGTCTTTCACACCACCACGTATCGTGAATTGGGAAGATATTGAAGCTCAAAAACCCACTGAAAGTCTAAAATCATCTAATAAGCCAGAAAATGTGATTCTAATTTATGGTACTAAGGTAATTGAAAAACAATATCATCAGATTAATAAATTTTAAAATTATCTAACTCGCCTTTTTCAACTCGGCTTCAATCACCAGATAAATTCCAGGCAAGCTTCTATTTTTCAAGGTTTTGCCGTTTATAAAAATAGTGGGAGTCCCTCGAACTCCGACCTGTCTGCCGTTGCTCACGTCTCTTGATATTAATGTCTTAATAGCTGGCGATTGCATGTCCTTATTAAACTTTTCCATATCAAGGCCGAGTTCTTTCGCAATATCTTGAATTTTGGCGTCATTAATGGCGTTAAAATTTTTGAATAACTGATTATGAAACTCCCAGAACTTTCCTTGGGCGTTGGCGGCTAAGGCTGCTGTGGCTGCCTTGTACGCAAAATTATGACTTGGAAGTGGAAAATTTTTGACGACTAACTTGACCTTATTAGGGTACTTGTCCAGCACCTGCTGGAAAAAGGGCTCCAAGCGAGCACAGTACGGTCACTGGTAGTCATCGAAGACTGCTATTGTGACAGCAGCGTCGGAAGGTCCTTTAAAAGGAGGACAAACCCCTTTTCAATATTCCAAAAATAGTCAAAATTCTGACACCAGTGGAATTTGACGCCAAAACTTCGTAATTTTATACTTTAAATGCCAAATGATTCAACTCTTAACTATCTGTAATAGATAATATTTATTTGTATGTCATATTTTGGCACAGTTTCTGCTTAAAAAATAAGCTGAGAGTGTTTCTAAAAATTGGAACTGCAAAGACACCTCAAGATTTTGGAGGCCGGAAATTTTTAGACAATTTCGACATGATGTACAACTATCTCTCAAAACAAATTCAAAAGGAGGACGTAATGAAGATGATTAGAGTGTTTTTTGCCGTCTCTATGGCGTTTTTACTCTTTTCATCAGCAGTCGTGGCTGGTGATTTTGACTGGGTCAGAGATTTCAATATCCACGCTGAAGCAGACCCATCAGGATTCCGGACAAGACTTGCAACTCGTTTTAATATAGGCGACGCACAAATCAAAGTCGTTCTCAATAATGTCGAAAAACCTGCGGACGCCTATATGGTTCTTAGACTCGGAGAAATGTCAAACCAGCCAACAGAGAGCGTTATTGAAGAGTACAAGTCTGGTAAGGGCAAAGGCTGGGGAGCACTTGCGAAGAGCCTGGGAATAAAACCCGGATCGAAGGAATTCCATTTTGATCAAGACTCGTTACTGTGATGTAAGATGATACGAAAACTGATTATAATAATAGCTTTTGCAATTGCAGTCGCAGTAGTAGCCGACTATTATGGGGTAATAAATCTTCCTTCTCTTGAAAAACCAACAGTCTTGGACAACAGAGATCAAATGATACATAAAACAGAAAAAGCAATAAAAGATCAATAGAATGATTTTGTTTTTTCTCTTTAAGGTGAACCATGAGTAAAAAACATGAATATTGTGGAAAATGTTTGTTCTGTGTTTCTGTTTGTCCTGAGTGTGGTTCATCTGAGGTGGATGTGTCAGGTCTTATAAGCTTTTCCTACAGCAACCATCTACAGGATGATATAGATATGAGTCTCGAATTTGACTTTATTAAAGGGTTTTACTGTAATGAATGCCATACCGATATAAATCCAGAGAAACTTGAGTCTGCAATCACTGAGGCTTTACCAGGTACTTTAAAGGCAAAACGGAAAGATGGCAACAGAGTTACAATTACGATATGAAATCATCAAATCCAAACCGCTGATAGCTGATATAGACCAATGCTCGACATAAATTTCAAAAACGAAGAGATTTTGGCACCTCCAATAATCGGAACAAGCGAAAGCATCGAGAAAATCAGAGACCTTATCAATCACACTGTAGGTACGGGATTAAATGTCTTAATCACCGGTAAAAGTGGTGTAGGCAAAGAGGTCGTCGCCCAGAACCTTTATTATAAATCAGAAAGAAAAAATAAACCGTTCATAAAGGTTAACTGTGCGGCATTGCCCGAAGGGTTGCTTGAAAGTGAGCTTTTTGGATTTGAAAGGGGAGCGTTTACCGGAGCTGAACGAAAAAAACGAGGCAAATTCGATCTGGCTCATCAAGGGGTTATCTTTTTAGATGAAATCGGAGACATGTCCCTTTCGCTTCAATCCAAACTTCTTCACGTTCTTCAAGGTGGAGAGTTTGCGCCACTTGGTTCAGAAAAAGAGGTAAGATCAGATGCATGGGTTATAGCAGCTACAAATCAAGAACTTGAAAAGAAAATAAAAGAAGGGCTTTTCAGAGAAGACCTTTACTATCGTCTCAGCACCATTAAAATATATATTCCTGCTCTACGCAACAGACCTGAAGATATACCGCCGTTAATTGACTATTTTATAGAAAAATATGCTTCTCAGTTCAACGGAAAGAAGATTTCAAAACCCGCCCCCGATATTATGGAAAAGCTGATAACATACAGCTGGCCGGGCAATGTCAGAGAACTTCAGAGTATTCTACAAAGTTCCATGGTCATGGGCGATTGGGAAACAGTTGTTGACGATCTTTACATTAATGACCAACCTGATGCTAATTCAACATCAGACCAAAAGGGACTGGATAAAGCCTTAGATGTTGAAACCCTTCTTGATCATATAAAAGAAAATTCACCGATGAATGAATCATTTTCTCTTAAGAAAATTAGAAAAGAGACCATGAACATCATCGACAAAAAGGTCATCTCACACGTACTTAATCAAACAGGATGGAACCGTACAAAGGCAAGTAAAATATTAAAAATCAGTTATAAAGCACTCCTTTACAAAATAAGCGACCTTGATATAACAATACCATCTTCAAACAGTTGATATCCGCTATATCTCTGAAAAATAAAAAGCAGGTTCAGAGCTTGTGATATCTAAATGAAAATTCCCCTCAACAAGCATTTGTCCGAATATAAAAAAACCAGGCCGAAGCGACCACGTTTTGGGTGTATATAGTGTTCAAAATTAGGTTAACTAAGGAGGGCCAGAAACGTCTTTACCCATTCGAGTGAACCATTTGTTAGGGTTAAAATGAACAAATATATTACTCCCAGTCCCATGAGTTCCATAAGAAAACATAGAGCACTCAATATTCTTTGTCGAAATATCAACATTATAACCTCTTATCATTCACTAAAATTTACTATCAAGTCTGTTAAAAGGTCGGATATTTGACATACTATATATGGTATGTCAAGAAAAAACACATACCATGCAAAACGCAGAAAATGGTCGTGTAAATCCGAAATTTAAAGACATACGTTTTACAATCCTTTGTATAATGATTACAATTTTTATGATAAACAGAACCTTATAATCGCTTGTCATGTCTAAAATAAATATTACAAAGAAACGATTGAAATATTTTTTATTGTCACACTATTTGTCATTTCTTTTTCCATTATAGGTTGTGAGCACTATTACTCTGAGATAAAAGGAAAAATAAAAAGGGCAATCCAAACAAACAATCACAGAATTACTTGGGAGACTCTTTGAGAAAAAAATAATTGCCAAAAGCAACACATTTGTTTGGGGACCAGAGGAAGAATTTTGGGATAATATACCCATGGGAACCCGATTGGAAGTTTGGAAATATAAATTTTCTGATGGTCTTTTGAATCTTTATTTCTTAAATGAAGGAGAACAGTTGGATTTCATAGCATTTGCTTCCAAAGGTGTAATATTTTAAGATTGTGCCCAGAAATTGAAATTAGAGAGTCCTCTGAAAATTTATGAATTACCGGTCTGTTAAATGGATTATCTTCACAGCGCTGTCGTTGACGGTTCCGACCTTGTTTTTTCTCTTCGTGGTAGTCATGTTTGTTCCAGCGATATTTTTTGTGGCCGGAATCGGTTATGTGATCCCTAAAGTCTTTACCTCTGGACATTTCGGTGAGTCATTGGGATTTATTGCTATTTTCGGTGTACATGGTTTAATATATTTTGGATTGTATTATGGTGTATCTGTCATATTAGCTAAGCTCATTTCTTTAATTAAATGGCGTTTAGTAAAAACCTGTTTAGTGGCGACAATTTGTTTGGGTCTTGTGTTTCTGACACAATTTCCAGTTTATGGGGGCGGTGGACACGGTCCAACGTATCAGTACACATTGTCTCAGCTTTTTGATGAATTAAACAAATCTTATGGAACAGGTGCTGTACAAATAGTGTACGGTGCTGCTCTCATACTATTGCTTGGGATTTTGTTGTATCCAAAATTTAAAAATATTAAAAATAGCCGAAGTTAAGAACCTTTTTAGGCGGTGTTCTATGATATTTGAATTTTGGATACCCTATCAGAACATAGCAAAAGGTTTTTTCAGGTTTCACATGTTATACTGCCCCTTAGATCATTTGCATAATTGGAGAAACCGATGATATTCTATGATTTAGATGAGAATGCAGGAGTGCTTACTGTGCGACCTGAGGGGAAGTTGGAGACTCAGGACTTTCTGACCTTATCAGAGGTTGTTGATCCCTTTATTAAAAAAAGGGGAGGATTGAACGGAATTGTCATTGTGACCAAAAAGTTCCCCGGATGGGAGGATTTTAATGGGATGATTGAGCATATGAGATTTGTGCGCAATCATCATCGTAAAATCGCCAAGGTGGCCATAGTAACTGACTCCAAAATTGCTGATGTGGCAGAGTCTCTTGGGAATCACTTTGTTAAAGCCTCTATTAAACATTTTTCGTTTAAAGAGCTTGAATCAGCCAAGAGATGGCTGTTGAAGACTCCATAAATATCAGGACTTATAATAACATTACTTAATGGATGAAAAGGAAAGGAGGTAAATCATGAGTAACAGTGTCTACAAAGTTATTGAACTGGTGGGATCAAGCTCGACTTCATGGGAAGATGCCGCCAAAAACGCGGTGGAGACCGCCGGTAAAACCTTAAAGGATTTGAGAATCGCGGAAATTACTAAATTGGACATGAAAGTTGAAAACGGGAAGGTCACTGCCTACCGGGCCAGAGTAAACCTCTCATTTAAATATCAATCATCAAAAGGATAAATATAACAGCTTCGAACGACTCCATGAAAAATGGCTCAACCGAACAGGAAAGACAGGGTCTTCTGGTAGGCTCTGTCTTTCAATTTTCGGCGTACTCATGTTACGATTTCAGTTTGAAATCATCCACTCAAAACCTGTACTTACTATTATAAATGACAGGTTGTTGAAGCCAGAAAATTGTTGTGTTATCATCAAAAAATATAGTATCCCACCACAAAAAAAATAAAATAACCCTCTGATCTCACAAGTTATATTTTCCAATTTCTCGTTTTTATTTTCGTACTTTATGCTATTAAATAAAGTATTGTATTAATGGGCTTTTCGTTGTATTAGGGCTCTCGATTTTTTTCTAAGATAACCGTCTCATAAGATAACCGGCAATAAAAAGTGGGGTAATTGATTTTGAAAGAGAAGGATATTGAATATTTTAGGGAACTTCTTATCAACAGCTTGGAAGAGCTTTTGGGACATGCAAAGGATACTGTTTTAGACATGACTGCTCCGAAAGAAAACCTCCCAGATCCTACAGACCGTGCTTCTTTTGAATCAGGCCGGGATTTTATGCTTCTAATTAGGGATAGAGAAAGCAGACTTATCAAGAAAATTAAAATGGCTCTTGGCCGTATTGAAGATAATACTTTTGGAGTTTGTGAAAATTGCGGTGAAGATATTTCCGTTGCTCGTCTAAAAGCGAGACCTGTTACAACCCAATGTATTGACTGCAAAACAAAAGAAGAATCTGTTGAGAGAGCCCGTGGGTTATGATCGATGACAAACCGGACATCTCAAGCCCTCGAATCTCTCAAAAAATCCACATTCAGATTGAAATTCCATCTGACCAAAAAAGACCGGCAGTACATCCAAGATAAAGGTGTCGATACAATCCGGCAGCACGCTATTGATTTCATTAAAACCAGAATAGCTCCCCAGGATCCGAAAAACGATGGTAAACAGACTCCAATGAGAGGTCACCCGATTTTCATTGCTCAGCATGCCACTGCCACCTGCTGCCGGGATTGTATTGACAAATGGCATGGGATAAAGAAAGAAAAAGAGCTTTCAGATCAGGAAATACAGTTTCTCGTTGAATTGATAATGGGATGGATTGTAAAACAATTTGGAAGTATATAGGAAGTAGACAGCATCTTCAGATAGGTATTTTGAGGCATTTTTAGGGACTGTTGGTATAATGGTAAAATCAGATAACTCTTTGATATGATTAAAATATGTAGTATTTCCCTGCTCTTGCTCGATTTTAAGTTACGGCCTCTCACGCCGGTAACACGGGTTCGAACCCCGTTGGGATCACCATCAATTATTTCAGGGAGTTGTATTGGATTGCAGCTCCCTTTTTATTTTCTAATTTATTCAATACCCAACGCTACACCCAACATTCAGACCTAAGTCGAGCAAATTGATCCAATCGAATTATTGTTCAAATCAATCTTAATTACCTTTATAGAAAAATTCATTTCCATATAATGCCATTCAAATTGACCTATATTTCTCAAAATAGACTATCGAGTCGAGTTGCCCATACTTGCCTTATTATTAAACCACATCACGTTTAACAATAATAACGGTATTCTAAAATTAAGGTATTTTCCGTAAGAAAGTTCGTGTGAATATTAAGTATTCTTATACATATAATAAAGTTTCAGGTAAAAATTTTTTTGTTGATGGCCTTTTCGTAGGCAGCTTCCCTGGTGATGACATCATCCTTAATAAGCTGCATCAGATGCTGGTCCATGATTCTGAAAGCATCATTCGCGTCTGGGATTGTTGGTCGGCGGGAAAAGCGTTAATGATGCGATCTATCGTTTTGGCAGCACTGTTGGTATGCAGTGTGCTAAAAACTAAAATACCGAATTCGGCACAGGTAAGTGCAAGCGAGATAGTTTCATAATCCCGCATTTCACCAAGCAGGATGATATCGGGATTCTCCCGACTAGCAACCCGCAAGGCTTCGCTGAAACTCACCGCATGCGTACCGACTTCTCGCTGGGTAAACACACACTTTCGGTTAGGATGGACAAATTCCAGGAGATCTTCAATTGTGATGATATGAGCTGCACGGGTGTCGTTTATGTAATCGATGATGGAGGCCAGGGTCGTGGATTTTCCGCTGCCCGTAGGTCCGGTGACCAGGACCAAGCCCTTTTTGAATTCTGCGATCTTTTTACTACCGGCGGGAGATTGAGTTCCTCAATTTTCATGATTTTAGTCGGAATTAGCTCGAACAAATTGATCGTTAAAAGATAATCAGAAGATGGAAGGGTGATTAATTACAATATTTTTCAATTATAGACTGTAATTGAGTTTTTTGATTGGATGATAGTCTGTCAAACTTCATAGAAAACAGCCTTTTTTGCATTATCATACATTGGAAGTTCTTAGGCATTTCAACATCCGAAATGGTTTTACAAGGCACCCTTTCCATTAGAACAATGTTTTTTTTCAGCAATATTGCTAATTCAAAATATTCAAGAACTTCATCTAAATGTAATGATACGGGTTTCAAATAGATAAAAGAAAGCCCTTCCAGACTTATATCTATTATTTGTCCCCTGATAATAGAATAATGAAGCTCAGCATCAAAAGAGCGGCATTGAAATATTCATAAAGACTTTCCGTAAGCCCCTATGTATGATAATCTCAATAGCTTCATTGAGTATAAATTGGCCTATATGAATCAGTGGACTTAGGGTTACCGGTGATGAGATTTAAAAAAATTCCAGATGATTTTGGAGGCGTCAAAGTCCTTAATAGGATCGTTTTCTGCCAAATCCGACGTAAAGTACTTACCCGGCCAAACATGTCCCCAGCCCTTGATCAGATATAGTGCCACTTCAGTGTTATTCCTGCAAATGCCCCATGATTTTAGATTGACGCTGCCTTCATTTAAATATGTGCTGGTGGCCTTTTGCTTGCAACCATTATTCATTATCCAGAATTTAACAGATTCTTCAACGGACCAGTATGTTCGGGTTCCGCCCCGATGGCTACTTCGGCCCCCCTCGTAAGGGATATCATCGTCCTCCAGGCCATGAAATATGATCATGGAAAGAGGCTTTACGGGTTTGGGGATACGCCATTCAGGCGCATCATTTGAAGGCTTTCCACCTATGGATGCGGCCATGGGAGCCGCCGCTGCCAAAAGATCCCCTCTTTCCGCAGCAAAACGATAGGTTAACATCCCACCGTTAGAAAATCCGACCATATAGATGCGGCTGGAATCAATCTTTAAACGGGCTTGAACATCCTCAATGGCAGCCGAAACGAATCCCACATCATCCCAATTGTCGTCCGCTGCTTTTCCGCAGCAAAGACCGGCATTCCAATGCTGAAAATATCCAAATATGCCCATCCCATTGGGATATAGGACAATAAAATTTTCCCGATCCGCCAACCTGCTGAAACCAGAATAATTTTCCATCCCCTCAGCCGTGTCAAATGCCCCGTGAATTACAACCACCAAAGGCAACGGTTTTTCCGGATCATAGTCGGAGGGAATGTGTACCAGATAGGAGCGGCGAACGCCGTCTATACTAATGTCCATTGAGTTTTTATAAGTAATGGGGCCTACAATATTTTTCTTCGGCAACGTTTTTATACACCCGGCGAGCAACAGGCTCAAGATAATCAGAAGAATTCCTGTCAATCTGATTTTAGCCATCGTGTTCCAGTCAAACATATTCTCTTCCTTGACGATTTCAGCTTTCCGGTGTTCATATTGCGCATATACACGTTTTGGGCAACCCCACTCACATGCATCAAGTAATGTTCAATTTATTTACCAACGTTACGAAAGCCATGGCGGACTTGGATATCGGTGTCCACACATTTATGATGAAACCGATTAACCGGAAAACTCATGTATATCATACGCTTGCTGCTGGATCAATAGCCGAACATCACCATCTGTTTTTAAAATCCAATTCTATTTCGCACCTTTTTCCTTCAACAGTTTGACAATCCTTTCATATTTATAGTTTTCGGCATAGTATAAAGCCGTATGGCCCTTATTATTTTTTATATTAAGGGATGCTTTATGGTCAATCAACAGTTTGACATCATCAATGGAATCGTAAGATGTGGAATACATCAGCGCCGTCCAGCCATTTTTATCCGTTGCATCCACATTGGCGCCATTTTCCAAAAGGTACTTTAAAATAGGCGTATAACTATAATAGGCCGCGATTATTAACGGCGTAAAGCCATTGCCATCCTTATCTTCAATCTTGCCTTGCTCCACATACTTCTTGACATCTTCAAGACTTTTTATCTTTACTGCGCCATGGATGTTGGTCGAAGTGGCGCAAGCACTGAAGAGCAATAACGCCAAAATTAAATACAACCCCTGTTTCATGATGCGCTCCTTTTTTTTGATGGTTATAATAAAAGAATGTATTGAGGAAAAATCCACCGTTAGCCTGCAATATTGTGCTGGATGACCTGCCTCTCAATTTTTGTAAACCTTTTAAGATAGAATTTGTGCAATATTTTCCTGTGAAAATGATAACCTAAAAAGATCAAAACGTAAAGGTATTAACTTTGGGCCAATTTAGGACATGTACCGTGGATTAATGCGGACTTTTGGCGGGTTATTTTTACATTTTTCCCAACATACGTAGCTTTTTGCACCATGATTTGGAACACTGTATAGTTATCCGGGGTGGAGGTGGCACCGGTTCTAAACAAAATTTCAATGGTATGGGTAGCGGATTTGCAATAAATATTTTAGACGATCTCTTTTAACCAATCGCACGCAATGGGGAATCCCATCCAATAGACCTACTGATCCAATAGGATGGGTGGTGTGGCAATGGATATATCATTAAAGGTAAAACCGTTAATAAAGTCATCGAAGGTCTCATAGGATTCGAACCCAGATATCGGTTGTGCCAGCCTTCCTGTCAAGTTTTCAAATGTTATTGACTTTTTACATAAAATCAAATAGATGATAATTGCTTTACCAATCGAGATCAGGTTGTTACTGTTACCTTAGTCAAGGATATGGAAAACACATTTTCAAAGGAAATTCGCTTTAATTCTAAATAAGTGATATGATCTTTTTCAGGAAATATTTCGTTGTATTTCTTCTTCCTTTGCTGGCAGGATGTACAGCTATTGCTCTGACGGGTGCGGGAGCCGGAATAAGCTACACCCTTAGCAATGTAGCTTACAGGTCTTTCAGTTTTTCTGTGGATCGGGTTCACAACGCAACGATTTCTGCTTTGAAAAAAATGGACATTAAGATTATTGATGACTACAGGACAGAAGATGGCAGAAGCATAATTGCAACTACAAAGGAACTTGATATAGTAATCGATTTAGAAGAAATAACATCAAAAACTACGCAGGTCAAAGTTGATGCTAGGAAAAGAGTCATTTTGAAGGACAAGGCAACAGCTGCAGAGATCATCAATCAGGTGGGAAAAAACCTAGGAGAGTAAAACCTCCGATCAACATGCCTACAATTCATCTCGATTCGACTCTGATCATAGATGGCTGGTAGATAGAGACAAATTTCGGGGTGAGCGAAATTTCAAGATAACAAAAACATCCTTACAAAAGCCTGTCACAAAATCCTTAGAAAATTTTACGTTCCTTAATCGGTAAACAAATTGCCTTCCTTCAGATAGATGTGTAAATTTCTATTTGGTATGATCTGATATCCGGTATTGTGACTGAGTGAATTAAGGGGGCTATGCTGGGGATGATGGGCAACCATGAAATCTTAGACAATATATTTATTAATGCAACTTTGGTATATAATCTATGTGATATTTGTCTGTAGACGGAGATAATTTGATAATGGTCAAAGTCAGGATCTACCTGATCTGACAACAGAAAAATATGATATTTGTATATGGATTGTTGTTGTGAGCAGAGTTGATACTGGAAAGCACAGGTTTTGCCAAGCTCAATTTTCATACGATTATCTCAATAGATCACAACAAATGCAAAATCTGGGTAAGGAATGGATATCTTAAAAACGATCTTGGCTTGATATTTATATTCCGAGTTTGATATCTATTGGTTTTAATGAATTTCAGGTCATGGTAAGTGATCTGTACTTTTTATGATTTCGGTTATGAACTTTCACTTATCTTGTAAAGAATCTATGATTTCTCAATTGCAAAGTAAAGGGGCCTATCAACATGTGACAGATGACACCAACAAAAAGCTTTCTGGAAAGAATGTCCTGGTAGACATGAAGATTGTCGACATGCGAATAGCGAGTGGTTCAGCTCGATTCTGGGGAGGGGCCTTTGCAGGAAATTCCTTTATGGATGTTCTAATTGAGCTAAGGGATGCAGACACCGAAGAAGTCGTTCATCGAAAAGTGCTATCAACGTCTAATAACGCTTTCGGTGCAGCTTGGAGTTTTGGAGGCAGTGACAGGAGTCTACCTTCTGACCTTGGCACACTCATCGGTGAGTATATTTTTAGGATTGTTCCCAGTGCCAAATAAAGACGGTTTGCAAATTATAAAATAATGATAATGAAATGATAAGAAGTTGCTTTTGGGGAGTTAATTGTTAAAAATCATTTGCAAAAAAAAAAACAATATTCTGAATATACAAAATACTCATTTTGAGGAGATTTCTGGCTAAATAGGAAGATTTTTTGAATTAATTGCTGAAATCGAGTTTTACATCAAAAAGATAAGGAGAAGGAAGTCCGATGAGAAAAACGGTGATAATCGGTTTGTTATTGATGTTGCTTGGTGTTTCAGCGACGGCTTTTGCCGGGGACCATACCTCGTCTACAATTAAATGCTCAATGGATTTCACCCTCAAGGGATGGTCCATCTTCTATAAAACAGCCGAAGGTAGTGGTCAGGTTACTTGCAGCAACGGCCAGCACGCCAAGGTGAAGATCAATTTCACCGGTGGCGGTCTCAGTTTCGGGAATATGGAAATTCTTGATGGAGAAGGCACGTTTTACGAGGTTACGAACATCGGTGAGATCTACGGCGGTTATGTAGCGGCGGAAGCTCATGCAGGCGCCGGCAAGTCGACTCAGGTCTCGGTGTACACCAGGGGTAATATTTCCCTTAAATTAAACGGGACCGGTCGAGGTATTAACGTCGGTTTCGACTTCGGCAGGCTTGAGATTTCGAAATAGAAAAAGTCGCTGTCCTGGTCGCATAAGAAAATCAGGGGTAAACATAATAAGTAATATATTCCTGATGAGATGTTTTGATGTCTAACCTATCAATGAATCTTTCGGAAATAGACCTACCTGTGGATTAATCGATTCGTCCGATTCCGGATCAGGTGATGTTTGTTGCTGCGTTGGACGATTTTTTCAACCACAATAAGTTGTAGGAGTAAAATATTTGATGAGTGAACAAAGAAGTTACCAGATACAAATGACGGTTCCGTTCCATGATCTGGACCCCATGCATGTGGTCTGGCATGGTAATTATTTTAAATATTTTGATATTGCGAGATTCGGATTGTTCAGCGATGCGGGAATTGATTTGCACCGATATTCAATGGAAAATAATTATATTTTCCCCGTAACCAAAACATTTACAAAATATATTGTTCCTTTACGGTATGGAGATGAATTTATATGCAGGGCAACCCTAATAGAGGCAAGTATAAAAATTGTCATGAATTTTGAGATAGAGCGTGTTAAAGATGACGTTTTCTGTACGAAAGCAACAAGTGATCAGGTGGCTGTAAAAATGCCCGAAATGGAAATGATGCTTGAAATACCGGGCGATATTCGTGCACCGTTGGGATTTTAGCTTTGGATAAAAATATTTCACGTGCATTTGTTGCAGGACTGGAACGTGTAACGGCATGGTCAGACCTGCTGGACCAGATCAATGTATATCCTGTGGCAGATTGTGACACCGGTCGAAATTTAGTCGTGAGCCTCAGCCCTCTGCGGCATATGGACGAAAATCCAGAGAGCCTTATCCGGAAACTCATGCTTTCCGCTTGTGGGAATAGCGGTAATATTGCCGCTAGTTTCTTGTCTGGATTTTTAACTTTGAATTCACGGGTAGATTTGAGCCGAGCCGCCCGATTGGGGAGGGAGTATGCATGGAAGGCCATCAGAGACTCGAAACCTGGAACCATGCTGACGGTCTATGATGCGTTGGTGGAGATACTTCAGGAAGGTTCACCGCTGAATGCTAAATATGTTTTCAGAATCATCGACCATCTGGAAAAGGCCGTGCAGGCCACACCAGACATGCTTCCGAAGCTCAGAGCTGCAGGGGTGGTAGATTCCGGTGCACTGGGGATGTTTATTTATTTTGAAGGATTTTTCCAAAGTCTGATTAATCGTAACGATATGCTTCATCCGGTAACAGATAGATTTAAAGACAAGCTTAGGATATCCGATTCATTTCAAGAGGAGACCAGTGCACTGCATTGTGTCGATATGATCATTCATTCAAATGAAAACGATGAGGTAACGGTTCAACAGCTCTCTCAATACGGAGAGAGTGTAGTCGCAACATCAGTCGAAGATAATTTAAAAATTCACGTCCATACCCAGGATAAGAATGAACTGAAGAAGAAAGTCGATTCCCTGTGGCACATTGTTAGCTGGCCGGATGAAAATAACGAAGATCAGATTGAAAATATCGTTCCTATAAACATTCCCAAGCATATCCATATCATGACCGATGCCGCAGGATCCATAACCCGTCAGGATGCTCAACGTCTTGGAATTACGCTGCTCGACAGCTATATTCTGACCAGAGATAATTTTATGCCCGAAACATTTGTAAACCGATCGGATCTGTACAAAATTATGAGAAAAGGGGAAAAAGTGACGACATCCCAGGCTTCTGTGTTTGAACGTCATCAATATTATCAGAGTGTTTTAAGTCGATATGGCAGGGTTTTATATCTCTGTGTGGGCTCGGTCTACACGGGAAACTACGATGTGGCTACCGCGTGGCAAAAGCAAAATGATCCGGAAGATCGGTTTACCGTCATCAATACCGGGGCTGCTTCAGGACGTCTGGGGGTCCTTGCAATGGCCACGGCTAAATATGCATTCCAGACGGATGATCCGGATATCGTAATACGTTTTGCAGAAAACGCCCTCGAGCTATCTAAGGAATATGTTTTTCTGGATCGGCTTCAATACCTGGCGAATAGCGGCAGGTTGTCAAAGACCAGGGCTGTTTTCGGCGATATGCTTCATGTAAAACCGGTTATCACGCCAACGTCACATGGGGCTAAAAAGGTTGGAATTGTACGAAATCAGGATAGTCAAATCAAATATGCCCTTGAAAAGTTGACTCATGACGATAACAGGGAGAAAATTTCATTTATCATGCTGGAATACTCCGACAACCGGCAATGGATTGAAGATACGGTGCAAAGAGAAATCCAACGATACTTCCCTTTATCAGAAATAATCGTTCAGCCTCTTTCTTTGACCTCTGGTGTCCACATGGGTCCGGGGACATGGGGTATAGCATTTCTGCCGAAATCGGTTTACCCTTTTTAATTCTGATATAGGAAGAAGTGATATTGAAAATAAAAAACAAAGAAAACGATGGAAAGAATCATATTCCGGGATCTAAAGAAAATTCTCAACCGTGTTCTGTTATGACTGACAAAATTATCTTACGTGGTGACGGTTTGACAATAGATGACGTTGTGCGGGTTGCCCGTCGGGGTATCGGCCTCTGTCTGACAGAAGAAGAGGTAATTTTACAACGGATTAACAAATCCCATGATTTTATTATGCAGGCCGTCGAATCCAACCAATCTATTTACGGTGTAACAACTGTTTTTGGCGGGATGTCCAATATTTCGGTGTCGAGAGGGGATGCCGAGGCACTCCAAAATAATATTCCCTGGTCTCACAAATCCGGAGCAGGCAAAAAACTGCCCATAGTCGATGTACGCGCAAGCATGCTTCTGAGGGCCAACTCACTCATGCGCGGCGCATCCGGCGTTCGACTTGAAATTATCCAGAGACTTGTCGATTTCCTAAATGCGGATATAACTCCACATATGTATGAACTTGGCTCAATAGGGGCAAGCGGAGATCTGGTTCCCTTGTCTTATATATTGGGTGCCGTCATCGGTCTGGATCCGTCATTTTCAGTCGACATGAAGGGGGAAAAAATAGATTCGATATCGGCCTTGAAACTTCTCAACTTGCCCCGACTGCGTCTTTATCCGAAAGAGGGCCTGGCTATGATAAACGGAACCTCGGTTATGTCCGCTATCGCAGCGAATTGTACATACGATGCTCAAATATTGCTGGCCCTGGCAATAGGAGCACATGCATTATTTATTCAAGGATTATGCGCATCTAAGCAATCATTTCACCCATATATCAACGCCCTAAAGCCTCATCCCGGACAGATATGGACTTCCAAGCAGATGCTCAATCTGCTTGACGGTTCACGGTTGATCCGGGAAGAATTAAACGGGAAACATCGGCAATGCAAAAATGAACTGGAGCAGGATCGCTATTCCTTACGCTGTCTATCTCAGTATATGGGGCCAATCGTCGATGGGCTTTCCATAATCAGAAAACAGGTTGAAGTCGAAATCAATTCCGCCACTGACAACCCTCTCATTGATGCTGACAACAAGGTTTACTACTATTGTGGAAATTTTCTGGGCCAGTATATAGGTGTATCCATGGATCAGCTGCGATATTATCTTGGACTTCTGGCCAAACATCTGGATGTACAGATCGCCATACTGGTTGCACCGGAGTTCAGTAACGGATTGCCTCCATCCCTAGTGGGAAATTCTTCACGCAAGATTAATCTGGGGCTCAAGGGACTCCAGTTGACCGGAAACTCGATCATGCCATTATTATCATTTCTGGGGGCTTCGTTGGTTGATCGTTTTCCGACTCATGCGGAACAATTCAATCAAAACATCAACAGTCAGGGGTTTGGCTCGGCCAATCTGGCCCGTCAGTCCATTGAAATATTTCATCAATATATGGCGGTTTCATTGATGTTTGGTATACAGGCGGTTGATCTTCGAACGAATCTTGTTTCGGGTCATTTTGATGCCAGGGTTAATTTATCTCCTGCAACCGGGCATCTCTATGAAAGCATCCTCAAAGTAATCGATCGTTCCTCATCAGAGCGGCGGCCTTATATATGGAATGACGATGAGCAATCTTTTGATGAACATATAATGAAAATAGCGGCAGATATAGCGGCGGATGGGGTTATCCCCCATTCTGTGAAGGACATATTGAACAGCTTGAAAGAACACACCCCTTTTAATTGAGAAAAGAACATTCTGTTTATTCTTATATTGAAAACCTGGTCCTCCCGACGGGGCAGAGTCTTTCCGGGGTGGCACTTGGTCCTTGTCTTCCCCGCATTGCGGGAGTCAAAGACAAATTAGGCTTTGCCTGAAGAAATCGCTGTCCAGCTCGCAGGAGAACAGCCCCTTTCAGGGGGAAACCAAAGCTGGATTCTTTGGCCCGGATACTTTACTCTTATCCCACTGAGATAATCCGATGTCTTTAATTAACAAAAACCCTCAATCTGAAAAAGTTGAAAAATCTGGATTTGCCATCGTTATCCCCGTCTATAATCACTGTCAGAGAGTCAGGGATGTTATACAAAATGTTCTGAAGCTTGATATGCCGATTTTCGTTGTGGATGACGGATCAATGGATGACACTTTTGATCGGATTAAAGACGTTAAAGGTATTAACATTTTGCGACATAATGTAAATATGGGCAAGGGGGCTGCACTCATGACCGGATTTGCCGAGGCGGCAAAGATAGCGGACTGGGCCATTACCCTTGACGCGGATGGACAGCATGATCCCTCGGATGCCATCCCGATGATTCGAAGCATTCAAAGTGGAAATCGTCCTATTGTAATAGGGATGAGGACAGGAATGATGGGACCCGATGTTCCCTGGACAAGCCGGTTCGGACGAAAATTTTCTAATTTCTGGGTCAGGGTTTCCGGAGGTCCATCAGTAACAGATTCTCAAAGCGGGTTCAGGATATATCCACTGCCTGAAACTTTACGGCTAAATGTAGTAGCAAGACGTTTCCAGTTTGAAGTGGAAATTTTGGTGAAAGCAGGATGGAAGGGGATGTCGGTATGTGAGATTCCGATCAGCGTGAATTATCAACAGTCGGGCGAAAGAATCTCTCATTTTCGACCTTTCATTGATTTTGTGAGAAATTCCTTTACCTTCACACGATTGATTCTCCAGAGGCTTCTGATACTCCCGACTTTCAGAAAAAAATGGTAAATTTAGTTGATATGAACTTTCCAAAGTGGTCAATTTAACGAACGATGGATTTTGAGATCGGAAGCTGCGCTTTTTATAATGAGCATTCACCCACGGGCTTACGCCGGTGATTCTCTGCTGCTTTTGACAGGTTGTCCCTAAAGAGAATAAGGAAGTGCGCAGGACATGAATGAGATTTTTTATAAATGGATCGTTATGCTATCCGGAAAACTGGGTCCGTGGGTTTTTCATACCTACCGTTCGATTGTTGCCGTTGGTTTCTTCTTTTTGTTTCCATTAAGGGTTGCAGCCAGTGTCAGATTTTATCGGGTTCTTTTTCCGAATAAACATTTACGGTATCATCTGTGGTGCACTTGGCGGCAGTATTTTAATTTTACGACCATTTTTTTGGATCGGTTTTTTCTTCAGGAATCCGGCGATATCTCTTATACTTCCGAGGGATGGGAATACTTTGAAGACGCCCTGGAAAGAAAAGCCGGAGGAATTATCCTGATGTCCCATATGGGGAACTGGGAAGTTGCCGCTCATCTTTTCAAAGAAAAAAAACAGGATATCCCTTTACTTCTCTATATGGGCACCAAACACAAAGAACAAATGGAGCGGATTCAGAAGGAAAGTCTTTCCCATAGGGGTATAAAAATTATCGCCTTGGATCAGGATAACGATTCACCTTTTGACATTCTCGAAGGGATCAATTTTTTAAAATCAGGGGGTTTCGTTTCTATTACCGGAGATGTCATATGGCACAAAAAGCAGCGGACCGTTTCCGTCCGATTTTTGGACCATGCGGTGAATCTTCCGGAAACACCCCACATTCTCTCCCTGCTTTCAGGAGTTCCGCTGTTCATATTTTTCGCATTTCGTACCAGCGACAGGCAGTATCATTTTTCAGTGACGAAACCCAGATATATACGTTCAGCTTCACGGTCGGATAGAAAAGAGGCTGTTCGGGGATCTACTCAGGAATACGCATCCCTGCTGGAAAAAGCCGTTCGAGAACACCCCCTTGAGTGGTACCATTTTAGCCCTTTTCTTGGGAAAAGATTGAAATAATGTTTTTCCTTGGCCGAGGGCGACGCCCTCGGCCATATGATCGCAACCCGTTCAGGTTAAATTTTAATATATTGACTCGTCATTGAATTTTATTATAATCATTTCTTAATTTTTATAGCGTGGATGGTTTCCAGCTAATTCCAGTTGGGATTTTTTCGCCGCTTTGCCAAATCAGAAAAGGAAATTCTGTTGAGTATATGCAATTAACTCGTAGAGAAATATTGAATGACTTGATCCGAATTTTTAGAGAAAATTTTGAAATCGATAATCCGGGCACGGATGACGATCTAAGAGAAGAATACGAATTTGACAGCATCGATGCTATAGAACTTCTGGTGGAGATCGAAAAAATGTTGGGATTTGCCCTGACCCAAGAGGAAAAAAAACAGGCGATGGATATCCGGACTCTTGATCAGGTATGCGATTATATTGAAAACTTGGCAGTTACAAGAGACTAAAGACCCCCTTATTATAAGAAAGGGAATAATGGAAAGAAGAGTTGTCATAACCGCCGGATCCGTGATAACACCCATCGGGCACGTTAAAGATGAGATTATCCGAAATCTGATCAACGGGGTCTCCGGGGTAAAAGCATTGCGGAAAGATGACCTGCTTGCGAATTACATCCACTCAAATGTCTTCGGGACCGTCGACTATCCGATTGAATATGATTTCAAACGCAGCCATCGGAAAACCATGGGGCCGGTAGCCTATTACGCGTGTCAGGTCGTTAAAGAGATTTTAAAACAGGCCGCTTTGGACGATGATTTTATTTCATCGGGACGGCTGGGGGTTTCTTTTGGCTCCACCCACGGGAGCCCCACTGTTCAGCGAGACATATACCGGAATTTTTTCAGTGGATCCCAAGACCAATTTTCCTCAGTAAGCGCGGTGGATTACCTTAAATCAATGGTCCACACAACAGCGGTAAACATTACCAAAATGTTTGGGATCACCGGACGCTTGATCTCGTCATCCACGGCCTGCACTACCAGCAGTCAGTCCATCGGTTTGGGCTATGAGATGGTCAAGTACGGCATGCAGGACGCCATGATTTGCGGCGGAGCCGATGAATACGATACCACCACCGTGGCCGTATTTGATAACCTGCTGGCCTGTTCAACCGCTTTCAACGATACACCCCATCTAACACCTCGTCCGTTCGAGGTCAGACGTGACGGCCTGGTGGTGGGTGAAGGTGGCGGCGCAGTGCTGCTTGAAGAATATGAACAGGCAAAAAAACGCGGGACGAATATCATGGCTGAAATTATCGGCTTCTCTTGCAATAATAACGGAGGGAATCTGATTTTGCCCGATGTAGAAGGAACCAAAGAAACGCTCAGGCTCGGACTTAAAAGCGCAAAAATCAGAGCGGACGAGGTTGATTTTATCAGTGCCCATGCCACCGGCACCAAAATGGGCGACGTCATCGAAGCCCAGGCCATCCACAGCATTTACGATAATTCTCCTTATATCACCAGTCTTAAAAGCTATATGGGACACACCATGGGAACCTGTGGCGTGATTGAGATGGTGCTGACGCTATACATGATGGAGAAAGGTTTTATAGCTCCCACCTTAAATCTGAATGAAATAGACAAAAGATGTGCCATGATCCGGCATGTCACCGAGCTTTGCGAATCAGACATCCGGGTTGCAGCCATTCAGAATTTTGCATTTGGCGGCGTAAATACTTGCCTAATTATGAAAAAGATATGAACTGACGATATGGTTTGGAACAAAGGTCTGATGCCGACTTGCCTCAAACATATAAAACCCTTTGTAGATCTGTCCCTCACGCTTATTATCTGGTCTTATTTTACATTGGGATATATCATTTTTTTTTCTCCCTTTTATGTCGGGACATCTTTAATTTGCCGGAATCGAGAAAGAATTTTTCAAAGACTGAACCATCTCTTTTATAGAGGCTTTTTTTTTCTCATCCGTAAAATAACGCCGGGTTTATCGTTTCACATTCAGGATCAGGTGTTATCGATTCGCTCTTCGGTCATCATATCCAATCATGTCTCCTACCTTGATCCGATTCTTTTGATCTCTTTATTCGCAATGCAGAAAACCATCGTTAAAAGTGTGTTTTTCAAGCTTCCCATATTCGGATGGGTTCTGAAAAACTCGGGATATCTTCCTTCCGAAACCGGTGACGGGCTTAATGAAATGATGATCGAACAGATTGAAGGAATGGAAAGGTATCTTTCATCCGGAGGCAATCTCTTTGTTTTTCCGGAAGGTACTCGAAGTCGCGACGGCAGGATAGGCCGGCTGAATAAAGGCGTGTTCAAAATCGCCAGACGCTGTCATGCACCGATAAAAGTTTTGTTCATTCAGAATACCGACAGGCTGTTTCGTCCAGGGAAGTTTCTGTTTAACACCTGTATCCCGAACTCGATTAAAATAGAACTGATCGGCAACATTATCCCTGATTCTCAAAGAGCGTCGCCTGGTATTTCAAACCTTATGAGTGAGGCCCGGGATTTAATGGAAGCCCGACAAAAAAATAATGAGGCCCTGCCTGCATAGACAGGGTAATAAAAGCGTAGATTCTATCAAGGAGAATTATGAAAGTCCTTTTAATTTCCATGCCGGATATAGCGCCTGTCATTATCCATGAAGCTGCGATCCATATGCCCAATCTCGGTATTGCCAGCATCGCCGGGAACATTGACAAACACCATGATGTTTACACCATCGATCTGATCCGCAAGCGCAATCAGGTCCGAAAGTATTTAACAAGAACGCTAAAGAAAATAAGACCGAAACTGGTGGGATTATCCACCATGACATGGCAATACGACACCTGCATTAAGATTATGAGGCTCATCAGAGCATTACTTCCTGATGCGAAGATTGCTATCGGGGGGTATCATGCCACGTTGATGTATGAAGAAATCGCGGTATCACCGGAATCCGAACTCATCGATTTCATGGTCAGAGGGGAAGGGGAAGAGACGTGCCGCAGACTGGTGAATGCCTTATCAGGAGAGGATCGTGTGGAAGATATCCCTTCACTTTCATACAAACAGGACGGAAGATTTATCCATAACCCAAAAGGAGAACTCCTTGAACTTTCCCGCTTAAAACTACCAGTCCGTGACAAAAGACGTCTCACCTGGGGTTACCACGTCATGTATAATAAAATCGAAGTGATGGAGACATCGCGTGGATGTACCCGTTCCTGCAATTACTGCAGCATCCGTCATATGTACGGTCGGAGTTTTAGAACCTTTCCCATTGAACGGGTTTTAGCCGATCTGGATGATATATACTATAAACGAAAAACCCGATGGGTGTTTATTACTGATGATAACCTGGTGCTGGCTCCTGATCGTGTCATATCCCTTTGCGATGCCATCATCCAAAAGAAATACAAGGGCTTGAATATCGTCACCCAGGCGGATTGTATTTCCATGGCCCAAAACGAAGAGATGGTCAGAAAAATGGCCCTTGCCGGTATCAAATCCGTTTTCCTTGGAATTGAAAACGCTTCACCAAAAAATCTCAGAGCAGCTAAAAAAGGGGATATCACGGGAGCTACGGTAAAGGCGGTTGCCAATTGCCATAAATACAGAATCATGGTGGTCGGTGGATTGATCCTGGGATTTCCTGATGATGATGAGGCCGCCATTATCCAAAATTACGAATTTTTTAACGCTCTTGAGGTCGATGCGGCATATTGTCAGGTTTTGACCCCTTATCCCAAGACCGGTATTCGGCAGAAACTCATGGATGAGGGCTTGGTAACCAATCCTTATGACTATAAATGGTATAACGGAATGTGGGCAAATGTGAAAACAAGAAATCTGGAAGCCGAACAGCTTCAGTATCTTTTCTGGTATCATAAACAAACAGTTTTAGGGTGGTGGAATCCCTCGGAACTGGTCAGGAGAGACGGGAAATTGTGGACGGATATCTGGCGGTTTGCGTTTAAGCCGGTACTCAAATATTTTATAAATCGTACACTCAGAAAACACGGATGGAAGGGAAGGTATCAAAAAGAAATCAGACGACTGTCAAATTTAAACACATTTGATGATCTAAATGAAATATCTATTTAAAAATTATTGTTTATGGGACAGCTTCTAATTATATTCTCAAAAAGTTGATATTGCTTAAAAGAGTCAAGTCCATAAATACCTTTACAATTAGAAAACATTTTTACCAAACGCACGTGAAGCAAGATTCCGCTGTCTCGGCCGGTGTGTGCCGTCATCTTTTTCTTTTTTAATCACTTTCTGATATAATTTGGTCATCTTTATCAATTGAGGTTCGTCTTTATAAAACGTATTCCAGGCATATTGAAGGAGTTCTTGTAATTTTTCCGGGGCCATGTGTTTCGGATAATAAACGACCTTATCTGCCGAATAATCGTTCCAATCACTGGAAAATATACGCTTCTCCCTACTCAGGTCGTCAAAGGCTTTCGTATGGGGAAAAGGTGTCAGAACGGTAAATTCGGCCATATCCAGTTCAATCTCAATGAGGAAATCCACCAGCCGTTTGATATCGTCCTCCGTATGATTATCCAAGCCAAGCAGAATCGTACCTTCCACAGCAATACCATAGTGATGGTAACGTTTGATGCGTTCCCTTATATATTCTGAGGTATCGAAAATCGCCTGATACACATACCAAGCACCGGCCTGTGCTGCCAGGTTCAAAACCTCAGGGTTGTCTTCAATGGGATGGCTGCACCACTTTTTTTTGAGCGGAATCATTTCCCGAAATAGATCGATCTCCCATTGAGTATCCTGGGCCAATGAATTATCTATAAGAAACAGACGATTATTGTCTATGCTTTCCATTTCTTCAATGGTTTTATCTATGGGACGCGGCCTGAATTTTCGTCCCCCAAGATAGGCCACCGCGCATGGATAACAATGAAAACGACATCCCCTGGACGCATGGACCAGATCGAACATCTGAATCCCCTTGTAGTTGTAAAGTTCTCGTTTTAAAATATCCCGGCGGGCCGTACCGACCATTTCAATGGGAGGGAGATCGTCCAGGTAGTTATAAATTTTTCGAAGCCGTTCTTTTTTAAAGTCCGAAAATACGTTTTCCATTCTGCCTTCCGACTCTCCGAGAAAAACGGCGTCTGCGTGATGCATGGTCTCCTCGGCGTGGAGCATAGTCGCAATTCCGCCGAATATCACCTGAACCCCCTTTTCCCGATAAGTATCGGCGATTTCCCACCCTCGTTTGACTTGAATTGTGAGCATCATTGAAATTCCGACAAAATCAACCGGATCATCAAAATTTATGGGTTCAAGATTTTCATCGATAAATTCGAGCTCAATGTCATCCGGTAAAGTCGCTGCGAAAACGACAGGGCCGTGGGGGGGGAGATGAAACTCGGTCAAACCTCCGAGTTTGGGCCATTTGGGATAGATCAATTTGAATTTCATAGATACTTCCTGTATTTTGATAAAGACGATCCATCGCCATATATTTCCAAAAAAGGCGATATGAACATTGACATCGCAGGGTGACTCAATATTTTAGGATGTGTAAAATATTTCACTCCGCGATAGGTTCTGCTTTCACAAGTTTTAAATTCAGGGAATATCCGTGCCCTCCTCGGGCAATCAGTTCCATTCGTTCAGGGATTTTATTTTTATAAAGTAAATCGGAATCATGACCTAAATAGGCTTGGACTGTGCGACGTAATCGGCGATGACTGTAACGACGTATAGTCCAACTGTTGTCAAAATGGATAACAACATCGACAGTTGATTCCTCATCGGTCTGATACCGGCAGATCCATTCACCAGTGTCAGATACACCGGTTTCAATGCGGCGCCCCTCAGGGTGAAAGAATATTAACTGGAGATCGGATATCAGGCCTTTGGCAAAATTATCCGATGCAAAGGGCGGAATTCCACGGTTGATAACGATTTTACCTTCGTAAAGGGCATCCAATACCACAAGTCCTTCAATGGTCATCATGATACTATGGATTTTTTTCTTTTCCGGATAAATCTGAGTGACTCCCATCATGAATGCTTTCTTTTCACCAGGAAGCGTGGCTTCGATAAAATGGACAAAAAGCCATTTTCCGATTGGAAATACTCCGGTACATTTATCCTGGATCTCTGTAAGTCCCAGGGACTTGACGGGAGAAATCATTGGATAAGTGATACAGGAAACAGTAAGGATAGACAGAAATGACAGAATACAGATGCGTCTCATCGAACTTCCTGGAATAGAGCGTCCTTCAACGGCTTATTTAATCTAACATTATTAAACATAAACTTCGTGTAAGAGTTGTCATTTTCATATATACGAACCGTTTCGATAATCCCCGGTTGATCTGAAAGCATAAGTTCGATGCGTTGAATGATTGCGGCGAATGATTTCTCTTTTGGTGTAAGCACAATTTTAGAGGCTGGCTCCAATACGGCGTTGAAGTTTGGATTATCATTAAACCGTCCTCTCAGCCAAAGCGTGATCTCTTTCAGCACGATTTGCATTGATTGAAGCTCTGCACCGGAATCCTTTACAAGCCCGTCATTACCTTTTATGTATCGATTGATATTACCGTTGTGTATGAGCAGGATACTTCGAAAGGGAGATGTATATTCCCACCTCAGAGATTGGGGGGGCTGGTAATAGAAAATACCCTTTGAGATCAAGGGCTTTGACAAAATTTTTAGATGTTTTTCCTGAATAAAATTGGCTGTGACCGACTTGATCTCCCCGGCTTTGTCTTGGATTCCCACCAAGGTATCGGCCCAGCCGAGACACAAATAGCTTGCAATAAGGAGTATAATAATTGAAAGTGAACGGGCCATCTTAAAACATACCGCCGTTGACCGAGATGACCTGTCCTGTAATATATGATGCGTCGTCGGAACAAAGAAATCCAACCACTTTTGCGACTTCCTCTGGTTTCCCGATTCTGGCCATGGGGATCATCTCTTTAATCGACTTTATATGGGCGCCCTCTATCATCTCAGTTTCAATTAGACCCGGCGCGACAACATTAACCCGAACGCCGAGCCGGGCCACTTCCGAGGCGATGGACCTGCTTGCGCCGATGAGACCGGCTTTGGCGGCAGAATAGTTGGCCTGGCCTTTATTTCCGATAAGTCCTGCCACTGACGCGATTGAAACAACCGATCCGCGTTTACGGACGATCATTTTCTGTAAAACCAGCCTGGTTACATTATAAAATCCTTTTAACGTCGTATTGATTACCGAATCCCAATCTCTTTCGGACATAATAATAAACAATACATCGGAAGTGATTCCTGCATTATTAACCAGTATTTCAATCGCTTCAAACCGGGAATTAATATCTTCAACCGCGTTGAGAGTCTCTGTGGAGTTTGATACATCAAATTGAACACATTCTCCATCTCCCCCATTGTTTCGAATCATTTGAAGTGTTTCGGTTGCCGCCGGTGTGTTTGACTTGTAGTTAACAATTAGATAATATCCCTGCTTCGCCAGTTCAAGGGAAATTGCACGCCCGATACCTCTGCTTCCGCCTGTTACGATCGCCACTTTTTTTTTGTTCATGTCATCCATTTTTTTTGGGTTTTTGTCTTTTGATTTAGTATTTGCGGCTTATTTAAGTCAGGTACTATTTCTAAGCACTTGCAAAACAATTTCACTGACAAGATCCGATCCAATTTTTGATATCCCAAGGATTTCCGTATAATTGTCAAGGTTAAATTTTATCTTGGTCGAAGTTCTGATACTTGTATTTAAAGGGATTCTATCTATAAAAAAATTTGCTGCCTTGATCCCGACAAGCCACCCCTTACCCCCAACATTATTCCCATCTTCTTTCAGTTCTTTCCATCCGATGGAAACAGCAGATGTTTGTGCAACAACTTCGATCAGAACGAGGGGATTGACAAAGTTGTTTTGTACCAGAGGCCACTTGTCGGTGACAGTGGATTCCGTAACCGCTGTATTCTCATCCACCTCTATAATTTGATCCACAAATTTCATCCGTCCGCGGTGGGGGATGAGATCTTCGATGTTGATGTTCACCATATGCATGATTTTAACTTTTAAAAAGCCGTTGAAAATAATTTTAAAAAATAATATATATTTATATAATAATCTTCCGATCCTGTAAAGAAGCAACTCGAAAAGGATAGTGCTTCATGGTTTTTTGCTAAATCTATCTGGGTAAATCGATGGAACAATTACTGAACGAACTAAATTTAAAGATTGTCGAAACGCTCAATCTGGTCGACGTGGCACCGGACGATATTGATCCGGATGACCATCTGATCGGTGGAAAATTGGGATTGGATTCCATTGACATATTAGAACTGGTCATGATGATCGAAAAAGATTATGCGGTTAAAATTGAGAGTAAAGAATTGGCGGCGAAAGTTTTTTCCAGCATTAAATCGTTGGCCGGGTATATTTACGAAAACTCGGATGGAAGGTCTTAGGTGGTTGATATAAAAGTTTTTATTGCCGGGATGGGCGTGGTCAGTCCTGCCGGACGTGGGATGAAATCACTTAAGAACTGGATCAAACAGGGTGGAAGGAGAATTCGTCCGCTGAACCTTTTTGCGGTGTCTTCTGAAAATCTGTTACCTGTAGGTGAGGTTTCCGAATCATTTGAGGTCCTCGAAATACCTAGATCCCATCAACTTGCATTTGCTGCAGCACAGGAGGCAATGGCAGACTCTCAAGTTCCACCCGATGCCGTAATTATCGGTGCGACAACCGGCGGAATATTGACCACAGAGATGCATCTGAAAAATCATGTGTCCGATCCAGAGGCTTTTGCTTATCATGCCGTAGGCTCGGTTGCCGAATATATCGCCGGTAAATATCACTGTAAAGGTCCGATAATTACGGTTTCAAATGCCTGTTCATCAGGGACGACCGCCATAAAGATAGCATTAGAAATGTTGAGATCCGGTCAAGTCAGGCGTGTCCTTGCCGGCGGAGTCGATTCTCTCTGCCGGCTTACCTATTATGGATTTAAGTCTTTACAACTCATCGATCCGGCAGGCGCACGTCCTCTTGATCAGGATCGCCGTGGTATGTCTGTGGGTGAGGCCGCAGCAATGATCCTTCTGGTGGCCGATGAGGCCACATCGGCCAATGCAATTATCGAAATCCTTGGGGGTGGATTGTCCTGCGATGCCTATCATCCCACATCCCCTCACCCTGATGGCGAAGGCGCTCTGAATGCCATGCGGGAGGCGATTCGAGATGCGGGTATTTCACCTTCGGTTATTGATTACATTAATTTACACGGAACCGGCACCCCGGATAACGACCTTTCAGAAGCCAAGGCCTTGAAATCGCTGTTTGGTGATAATCTTCCTCCTTTATCCTCTGTAAAAGGCGCTTTTGGACACTCACTTGGTGCGGCAGGTGCCGTCGAAGCAGTGATTTCCGCAATAAGTATTTCCGAGGGAATTATTCCGGCCAATACCGGCTGTCAAACACCGGATCAAAATCTGGGGCTTGACCCTGTAATGGAGCCCATTAAAAAGAAAACGCAGATTGTACTTTCCAACTCTTTTGGGTTTGGAGGTAATAACGCCGCCCTTGTCATGGGAATATCTCGGGAAAAGAAGCCTGCCCCTGCAAAAAAAAATCTCCCTCTCACTATCGAAGGATTTGCCAGCATCACTGGTGTTGGAGACATCGATAAAACCATGGAGTGCATATCTGCAGGAAAAGACTGCCGGGGGATGTCTTCGCTTTCGGAAATTTCCAGAGCCCTTCAACCTTCGATAATCAGGCGTTTAAAACGGCTGCCACGCATGGCCTTGGCGCTTGCCCTTGCAGCATGCAAAAACGCGAACCTTCAAGAAACACCATCATCGGTCTTCTTGGGGACGGGATGGGGCCCTCTTTCTGAAACTTATGATTTTTTAAAAAAACTTTTTGAATCTGATGAGCAATTTACCAGTCCGACGGATTTTATTGGATCGGTGCATAATGCACCGGCCGGGCAGGTGGCGATATCCCTGGGTGCAAAAGGTCCTAACATAACGACAACCGGTGGAGATTATTCCTTTGAACAGAGTCTGCTGACGGCATCTATTCTGACCGATAAAATCGATGCCTCTTTCCTTGTTATCGGAGCTGATGAATTTCACGAGACACTCTCCCCTCTGTTTGACCCGTCGGTGAAAGGGGATGAGATTCGATCCGATGGCGGAGGGGCAATCTGCTTGAAGCGATCAGATGTATCACATGGACCAAAGCTATGCCCCGTGTTTTTTGAAAACACCGCCGACAATCCGTACATTATACCAACCTTAATCGGCAAGCTGGGGGACTTTCGGATAATTGAAAAACGATTTGGGACTATTATGGTTGGAATACCTTCAGCATGCAGACAGGAAGGGGAAAAGCAGCTACAAGAATTTCTCGCCCTTTCCGATTTTCATCAGCCGGTGATTGATTACAGAAGACTAACCGGGGAATTTGCATCGGCCTCAGCAGTAGCCACAGCCCTTGCTGCGGAGTTTATCCGAAACGGAAAGATACCCGCCTCTCTTTGCGACGGTGACGACTATTCCCTGGATGGAAAAGGTATTTTGATCGTCGGATTCGGAAAATTTGTTACGGCTATTGAAATAACGCCCTAGCAAATAATTATAAGGATCAAAAGTTAAATCATGAAAGTAATGCTTATCTCGACAAATAGTCTTAACTGTCCCTATCCAGCCTATCCGTTGGGCCTGGATTACGTCTCCCATTCCATCTCCCCGGATCACCAAGTCAAAATTGCAGATATAAACGAATTTGGGGATTATGCTTCTTTAGCGAGAATAATCAAGGACTTTTCTCCGGATCTAATCGGGCTTTCAATTCGAAACATCGACAATACAGACACCACAGACTCCAGAGGCTTTATAGGTCAATACCAGAAACTGGCAGAAACTCTTCGAGTACATTCAAAAGCGCCCATAGTACTGGGAGGATGTGGTTTTTCCATATTCCCCCGTGAAATAATGACAGCACTGAAAGCCAACTACGGGATTGTCGGGGAAGGGGAGCGGTTGGCGGTTCTTTTAAAGGCTCTCGAAGAAAAAAGAGATACAACCGATATCCCCGGACTGGTGATCAACGGTACAGAAAGATCCGTAACGCCTCTTTTGGCGCCTCCATTCCCAAGGCGGTTTGATGAAAGTTCCTCCCATTTAAAATACTATCTGAAAAAAGGAGGAATGTTGAATCTTCAGACCAAACGAGGATGTCAGTTTAAATGTATTTATTGCACCTACCCACAAATTGAAGGCCATAAACTGCGTCTAATTCCGCCGGGACAGGTAGCAAAAACCGCTTTACAGCTTCAGAACGCCGGCGCAAAATACCTGTTTATTACAGACTCGGCTTTTAATGCCGACTATCAGCACAGCATTGACGTGGCACGGGCCTTTCAAAAAGCCCGGGTTTCAGTCCCATGGGGGGCTTTTTTTAAACCGACAAATCCGCATGAAGACTATTATAAACTCATGGCTGATGCAGGATTGACCCATGTTGAATTCGGTACGGAATCCCTGTCAAACCAGGTGCTCAAGGCTTACAGAAAACCGTTTCGGAGGCATCATGTATTTCAATCCCATAAGGCGGCCAATGATGCAGGACTTTACGTGGCCCATTATTTTCTGATGGGGGGGCCTGGGGAGGACTCGGAATCGGTGAATGAGACTCTTAATATTATTGACAAATTAAATAAAACAGTTTTATTTGTTTTCTGCGGGATGCGGATATACCCTCATACGACGCTTCATAATATTGCAATAAATGAAGCGCAAATAGAGCCGCATCAAAACCTGCTGGAACCTGTTTTTTATCAGCCTAAATCTATAAGCATTATGGAGATTATACAGCGGGTTAAGAAAAAAGCAGAGGAACGCCCCAATTTGATTATTGGATCGGGCGGAGAAGAGACCGCCCGAATAATTTCACAGATGTATGAACGCGGTTTTTCCGGCCCGCTTTGGGAATTTCTGATCCGTTAAAGGATTAATCTGATTTCTAAAAAATCGACAGGGAAGGTTTCAGGATTAACATTTAAGAAAATTCATAAATCTGTTCTATATTGTTTAGGTTTACAAAATCGTCTAAAAATCATAGTATGGCTAAATGGTATTCACTGACAAATATCAAATGTTCCGATGAAGGAGAAATATCCGCTGATATCAAAATAAAACCTGATTCCCCGTGGTTCTCCGGCCATTTTCCTAACGACCCGATTCTTCCAGGGATTGCACAACTGGCTATGGTTTTTGATGCGATAAAACAGGGGATTCATGATGATTTAAAAATTACCGTTGTTCGACGGGTGAGATTCAAGCAGGTAGTGAAACCCAGAGATGAATTGAAATTAACTGCTCAGCCAATTTCAGAGCATCCTTTTTCTTACTCATTTAAGATAATGTTAAAATTTGAAGTTGTGTGTACCGGAACTATGTTATTAAACAGATGAGAGTAAATAATAAGGAGAAAAAGAAGAATGACTCGGGAAACCGACACAATTACCTTTCGAGTGGCAGAAGTGATGATTAATGAATTAAAATTGGAGGAGGTGACGCCCGAGACGTTTAATCTGGATGTGGATCTGATTGACGAGGTGGGGATTGACAGCATGGATCTTGCGACGATTGCCCTTGTTCTCCAGGATGAATATGGTATCAGGATTGACGAGGATGATTATCCTAAACTGACGACAGTACGGTATATTGGGGAATATATTGAAAAGAAATTAACATCATGAAATTTTCAATGATTAAAAACCGTTTCAAAACCTTTCATTCGTTTGTTTGATCCTTTTTCAAAATGCTAAACCTTCGCAATTTATCCCTTTGATATCGGGGTAAAATTTATAGAAGTCGGGCTATCGCCCGCAATTTTTATATTACGGCAATTGAGGTATTAATTAAGGGGTAGAGATAAAATGCCGTTGATTATTGAAAATCGGATTACATGGAGTATTTGAAGTGATTGTCCAGGAGAAAAATCAGGACGCTGTAAGGAAAGGCGAGTCGAAAAAGTTTTGGAAATTTTCTGATATATTAGCTGATCCAATAGTAAAAGAGCGATGGGAAAAGATTCGAAAATACTTTTTTTTGCGAGAGTCCACCTACGACATGACCAGAAAATGTAACATCAGATGTAACGGATGTTATTACTACGAGGGAGATAAGCAGTATGCCCAAGACAATCGTGATCCGGAAGCATGGCGGAGACTCATGCAGGCAGAGAATAAAAGAGGGATTACTTATGTAGTCCTTGCAGGTGCCGAACCGTCCCTAGTCCCGGAACTTTGTGAAATCTGTTACCAGGAAATGCCCCTGGGCACCATTGCCACCAATGGTTTAAAATATATTCCCGAATCTATCGGTTATAAGATACATATTTCAGTCTGGGGGAATGATGAGACGAGTCGTCTCATCAGAAACGCCAAAAATATGTTGCATCGCCAGGTAGAGAATTACAAGGGTGACCCCAGAGCTGTATTTGTCTACACCTTTAACAGGGATAACATTGATGAGGTTTATGAGGTTGTGGAGATTCTCGGAGAGCATGGGTGTAAGGCAACCTTTAACATATTTTCTGCTCCGGTGGGATATGATGGGGACCTAAAACATACAACAGACTCTCTTTTATATACCAGAAAGACAATTATGGATCTGATGAAAAAGTACCCTGAACCTGTATTGTTTTCATCATATAGTGTCGTTGCTCATACCCATAAATATGGGCTTCATGATCTCTATTCATGTTCATATCCCAGGATGAACCCCTCAAAAGATATAGGGCTTGGAAGATCTTTCCGGCAATATCGGGCGGATCTGACGTGGAACCGTGACACCGCCTGTTGCGTTCCGGATACGGACTGTCCCGATTGCAGACATTATGCTGCGGGCAGTGCTGTGGTAACAGCGAGGCTGTTTCGCCATGCTTCCGATCCCCTTACCTTTAAAGCGTGGCTTGACTATGTGGATACCTATTTGGGCATATGGGTCATGGGCTATGAGAAAGGGAAAAATCTCTGCAATGAACTTGTTGCACCACCCGGACACGGGGTTTTTGAAGATTGATGGAGAGGAATAATACTTAATGAAGACTGTCAGTTCATTACTGAACGAAGAATGGTATGAACGATATAAAAGAATATCTAAACTTAATATCCGAAGCTCGATTTACGACGTAACGAACCAATGCAATCTGAGATGTAAAGGTTGTTTCTTTTTCTCATCCGGTGAAGATATGGTGGCCAATGATGAGAAGGATATCAAAAAATGGGAAGAATTTATTGATAAGGAAAAGAAGCGGGGAGTCAACCTGGCCATCTTGATCGGTGGCGAACCCACCCTTTACCTGGATCGTGTAGAGGCGTTTTATAAACAGCTTTCAACCTTTTGTGCCACCAACGGATTGATTAAACTATCTAGAGAAAGGTTTCCGGATATGGTGGTCGGTATCTCTTTGTGGGGTGATGAAGAAGACGAGAAGATCCTTCGTGGAAGAGATACCTTTTCGGTTTCCAGCAAAAATTATGAAGGGGACCCTTATACATACTACCTCTATACTATTACGCCCAGGCAGATCGGTAAAACCGAGAGAGTTGTTAAAAAAATCCATGATGTCGGTTTAAAAGTTCACATGCAGCTTCTCTCAAATGATGAGGGCGTTGACGGCTTCTTCTGGAAACCTGAAGAACTGCAAGATATCCGTACAGAAATGGATGATATGCTTGATAAGTACCCGAAGACCGTCATCTCCTCGAAGTATTATCACGAGATTATCACCACGGGGAAAATGCTCGGCCGCGTTTTTGGCTGGAATGAGTGCCCTTCGGTCACAGAGCCTTTGGATAATAGAGATACCAAGCCCAAACGGTTGATTCATTTTATCCGGTGGGCATCCGATCTTAAAACCATGCACCGCTGTTGTACATCTGAAACCAGGGATTGCTCAACCTGCAAGGATGGGGCCGCACACATGAGTTGGGTGATGGTAAACAAACGGGCGCATATTCGTTCGACCAAGGATCTCCAGGGCTGGATTGAAGTCTATGAAATGTTTGCCAAACTCTACCACTTTATTCCCTGGTAGGCGGCATTCTTTGTTCAAAGGTGTTTGGAAGGAATGAAATTTACTTTTCAGGCGCCTTTTATTTTTATTGTTTTATCAAGTATTGTCTTTGAGTATTAAGATTCGATAGTAATTTTCTTAACATTTAAAACGTAACACATTACACGAATTCGGATGAAAAAAGCAGTCGTCGTAGGATATGATGCGGTGTCAGCACTGGGTACGGACCTGGAAACTCAATGGAATCGAGCACTAAAAGGAGAAAGCGGAATTGGGAAGCTAACCCGTTTTCCCGTTAAAGAAGATTTTCCTGTGTTCATTGCCGGCCAGGTGGATGATATTGACACCTCTGCATACAGTTTTTTAAGCCCTCGTGCTCTGGCTTTGTGGCCCTCACCGATTTTCAAATATGCCATGCTGGTGGTACATCGCGCTCTCCAGGCCAGTGGTATAGAAATTACCCCCAGTTTAGGACCCAGAGTCGGCGTTACTTTCAGCTCGGCGGTGGGTGGTCAGGACTCACTGCTGAATGCGGATCGCCACATGGTTTCCAAAGGTAAGTTGCCGCCACCCTATGCAAATCCCAACTCTTGCATTAATATGGTGGGTGGGAAAATATCCATTTTAACCGGGGCGACCGGCCCGATAACAACAACAATTACGGCCTGTGCCACCGGTGTTACGTCTATAATCATAGGGGCGATGCTTCTGGAGCAGGGAATGGCTGATGTCGTCATATGCGGTGCGGTGGATTTTGCGCTGGTTGAGCCGATCGTTGCAGGTTTTTCGACCATGAACTGCACCTATCGTCCGAAACAAGGGCTTGCCGATGGTCTTCCTTCAAGAGCCAGTCGTCCTTTCTCTGTTGATCGAAGAGGCTTTGTCATATCCGAAGGGGCAGGAGCAATTATTATTGTAACAGAAGAATTTGCTCGGACACACGGTCTGAACTATCATATTGAAATTGCCGGTTCGAGCATGACCTCAGATGCCTATCATTTCGTGGCTCCGAATTTTGAGACAGTCAGACGATGTATTGCCGAGAGCATTGAAAATGCCGGTATCAGCCCCGCAGAAATCGACGCCGTTAATGCCCACGCCGCATCAACCAAAATCGGAGATAAGGTGGAATATGATGCCTTAAAAGCGGTTTTTGGGAAGGACCTGTCGCCGGTTTCAGCCAACAAGTCCATGATCGGCCATGCCATGGGTGCATCCAGCGCCATTGAATCTATTTTTCTGATTGAAGGCATGCTCAATGATGTCTTGCTGCCGACCATCAACTATACGCCGGATCCGGAGATGGAACTGGATTGCGTTCCTGAAGGCGCAAGGAAACTTCATCAAGAATATATATTGAAAAATGCTTTCGGTTTTGGTGGTTGTAACTCATGTATCGTTTTTCACAGGATGAAATAGAATATTTAAAAAACCATGAAAGCACCTAAAAACAGACGTGTTTTTGTCATCGGATACGGTGCTGCAACGCCGTTGGGCAGTACCTTTGAGAAAACATGGAAACAGGCTGTTCGTGGGGAGGCCGGCTTTCGAAAAGTGACCAAGTGTCAGGTCGATTCCCTCAGCAACGTGGTGGGAGAAATTCCAGACTGGGACCCGTTATCCATGGATTTTGTGAATCGAAAGGAGATTTACAACTGGAACGCGGAGTATGTCCTCCTGACAATGGCGATATGTCAAGAGGCTCTGGAGCGCTCAGGCTTTCAGATAGATGAAGAGACCGGGCCAAGGACGGCATGTCTTGTCGGCTCTGCTTTAAACGGAATCGATGCCTTTCGCATTGCCATGGACAATTATCTTAACAAAGGGCCGTTCAAGGTCAGTCCCTATCTGTTACCCAATTTATGCGCAAATCTGCCATCTGGTAAAGCTGGAATGATAATGGGTTTCACCGGCCCCATATTTTCCCCGCAGGGTGCATGTGCTTCCGGTAATCACGCCATCGGCATCGGAGCAAGAATGATTCGGGATGGTGATTGTGATTTTGTCCTTGCCGGTGGTGTGGATACATGTATTATGCCGGAAATCATTCATGGGTTTGCCAATATGAACGCTACCATAAAGATCGTTGAAGGAGATCGGGCATTCCATGATCCAAAACAGGCCTCCCGACCATTCAGTATTGATAGAAAAGGTATGGTCCTTTCCGAAGGCGGCGGAGTGCTGGTTCTGGCCGCTCAAGAAATGCTTTCCACCTACGGTTTGACACCAAAGGCAGAGGTAATGGGTGTCGGATGGACATCCGATGCCTATCATTTCACACTGCCAAATTCGGAGACCGTTATCCATGCCATACGAGAAGCAATTGATGACGCAGGAATACAGCCTGGTGATATTCAATATGTCAACACTCACGGCACATCCACGCCAAAAGGAGACAAAGTTGAGATTGATTGCCTTAAAATCGTATTCGGTGAGCATGAACTTGAAAAAATTCCAATTTCTTCCAACAAGTCACAGATCGGACATACGCTGGGCGCTTCGGCCGCCATCGAAGCTGCTTTGGGTATTGAGGGAATGCAACACGGCTTGATACTCCCCACGGTGAACCATATCCCTGACCCCGTATTGGACGGCATTGACGTGGTGCCCAATACAGTTCGCAAACAACGCTATGAATTTTTTCTCTCTAATGCATTCGGATTTGGTGGAACCAACTGTTGCGTTGTTTTTAAAGGTGTGTGATGTCAATCTATATAGGAAGATAGCGAGAAAAACGATATTAACGGATAACAAATCATTAAACATGAAGCCTAAACCACTTATTTTTAAAACTTTAAACGGTGATGAGCGATATGCAAGAGACAAGGACAGCAATCTGATCTGGCATAGATGCAGGCATCGCGTTCTTTATGCCGACACCGACCGTTCCCAGTTGGTCTATCATTCCAATTATCTGATATATTATGAAATAGGAAGAGCATCCTTGATGCGGGATGCCGACTATCCGTATCGCCTTATCGAGGAAAGCGGTTATGTGTATCCAATCATTCAGGTTGGTGTAAATTATTACAGTCCCCTTCGCTACGATGATCCCATGTATATTTATACCCGTCCCTCTGAGTTGGAACGCGTGAAAATTCGGTTCGATTATGTGATCACCCATGAAGAGACCAACGAACTCATCTGTAAGGGATTTACCCGGCATTGCGCGACGAATTCTTCAGGAACACCTGTAGGGATTGACGAAAAGACGCTTCATTTATGGAAAAATTTTCCAAGATAATTGATAAAGTCCGCCTTCCTATTGAAATAAAAGTTTTGCCCTATTTATTGGACCATCAATTTGAGGGAAAGCCCGTGTTCCCTGCGGTAGAAGCCATGCAAATCCTGGCCGTCTCAACCCAATACCATATGCCACACACTAAAGTTGCCTGTATTTTGGATGCGAGATTTGATAAATTTCTATATATCTCCCCAGATGAGGATAATATTGCTGCGTTCAATGAAATCGAAGTCAATGAAAACGATCATATCATATCAAAATTGATCACCAAAACCCGATCGAAAAAGACGCACATTACCCGCGTTAAAGAACATGTAACCTTAACTTTTCCCCTTACAGAAAGGACAACCGAGAAACGTCTTTTTGACGGCGATACGATTTTGGAAGAAAATAATTTTAAGATCCCGTCAGAACGTATCTACAGTGAACTTGTTCCCTTTGGCCCGGCCTATCATAATGTGAAGAATCTTCCGCACTTTTCCGAAGGTGGCGCAATTGCAAAGGTTTTCAGCAGCAATTTTAATTCGCATAATGAATTTCCATTAGGTTCACCGTTTCCCCTCGATGCAGCGTTTCATGCAGCCTGCGCATGGGGACAACGGTTTTCTCATGTGGTGGCATTTCCGATAGGGTTAAAGGAAAGGCATATCTTCAATCCAACTCGTGCAGGAAAATCCTATATAACCGTACTCATCCCAATCCAGAGAGATCCGAAACTTTTGATATTTGATATTTGGATTTATGAAGAGAACGGCGACGTTTGTGAAGGGGTTCTCGGCGTCCAGATGAGAGATGTGAGTGCAGGTCGGATGGTTCCCCCTCGGTGGATAATGAAATAGCGTTCATCCAGGCATAAATCTTTTCAGCAAATAGAGAAAACACTAAGGCGTTCATTTAAAAAGCCATCTTAATACGAGAAATAAACTATGTTTATAAATAAACTCGAACGGATTCTTACGGACCATAGACATTCTAAGCTTGAATTTATTATATCTAAATACACCTATGAAGACGTTTACCGCCTTGCTGCAGACATACGTAATTCATTAAAATCGATAAATGGAACAATATGTCTTTGTACAGAAGACAAGGGAATTATTGCAGCTGCGCTTCTGGCTTCACTTGATTCCGATTTAACCATGGTTTTACCTTATGCCTTTTCAGAGCAGGCCATTCGGGAGGTACACCAGATTGTAAGATTTAAAATAGCAGTTACTGATCAACCGGAAAAACTTCCACCAGAAATTGACGCGATGGTTCCCGATTCGAATTGCACTGTTGACCCTTCTTTTCCCCGCATTACAAGCCCGGATTCAGTTTTTTTGAAATTTTATACGGGCGGTTCCACAGGTAAGCCCAAAATATGGTCGAAAACCCCTCGAAATTTGTTTGAAGAAGCGTTTTATCACTCACAAAGATTTAATATAACTGAGAATGATCGGATTCTGGCAACCGTACCGCCCTATCATATTTACGGTTTTCTTTTTACCGTGTTAATCCCTTTTGTTTCATCCGCAAGAGTGGTTGCCGAGATTTGTACTTTCCCTCAGGAAATACGGAATGCATTGCAATGCCATTCTGCAACAATTCTGGTAAGTGTTCCCACACATTACAGAATTCTGAGAGGCGGTGAAATCCCGAGTGATTCCCTCAGGATCGCTTTTTCTTCGGCCGGGAAATTAAACAAGAAGGACGGAAACTATTTTCATAAGCAAACCGGCGTTGATCTTGTCGAGATTTATGGTTCTACGGAAACAGGCGGTATTGCAAGCTGCTGTCAGGCTAAAAATAAGATCCCTATGGAACCGTTTGATGTTGTTGATTGGAAAGTTGTTGATGAACGACTTTGTGTTCGGTCGGTTTTTATTTCACCTGAAATCTCCAGAGATTCTGAAGGATTTTTTATGACTGGGGATCGGGTTAGAATTAAGGATAACAATACATTTATTCTTTCGGGTCGAGTTGACGGTATTGTAAAGGTTGGCGGCAAGCGTGTAGATATGGAACAAATACGAAACAAATTAAAACAGATCCAAAAAGTTACGGAAGTAATCATTATGGCTGTGCCAGACGCTCGCGGCAAAGAAAATGAAATATGGGCTCTTGTACAGGGCAGTATTGACAAAAATCTTTTTAGAGAGAGAGCCTCAAAAATCATTGAGTCTTATGCCGTCCCCCGTCGTATTAGAATCGTCGATAAAATTCCTATCTCATCAACTGGGAAATATGACAGAGAAGTTCTCAAACGTATGTTTTATTCAGATATGTTAGATAAATGATTTGCCGTTTTGATGAAATAACCGTATATTATTCGGATGATGACATCTTTTTGCTGCTCAATCGTTCAACTACGATTCGAGTTGCCCACCGAAGAAAGATTTTGGTATATTGAGCTCCGGCAAAATACATTCCCAGCAGAAATACCAAGTGTGACAGCCCGTATAGCAACGGGCCGCCGACGGCAAGCAGCAAAGGTTTGTTCAAGTAGATAGATAGCGTTCCCAGTGCACTTATTGCAGGCCAACCGATAATATAGCTAAAACCGATGAGTGATATTCCCAGAAGCACTCGCCAGGAAGGCTTCTTTTTAAAGGCGCTCAAATCGGCTCTCTCCTCTATGGTACCGCGAACATACTCGGTTTCAACAATTCTTTTTATGAAATTCATTTTCATCTATGCTCAATCGTTCCGGTAGGAATATATGATATCCCGTGCTTTATCCACTTGCCTGTTTCATTTGTAGCATATTTTATTGTGTTATAAAAATTAAATGAAAATATTCAGCTATAGATAGTATGAAATGGGTTGATTTTTAGAGCCTAACCATGTAAGCATTTCATACGTAAAACGGTATCCAAACTACACGCATATGGTTGAAATAGCTTGATATATTTTAATGTCAATTACACGAGATTACTGGCGAATTTGTATCTTTATCTTAAACGTTTCCTTATTTTGGCCGGAATTTTTAACTTTCAAACAATTCTTTTCAAGCGAATTAAAAGGAAAAACAAAATCTCACTTACCATTGCTGATTAAACTAAAATAGGTAAGATAAAACTTGAAATGGGAAAGATCAATACATTTACTGGCCGCTCAATGGGTTTTATAAGTATAGTCCTTATGATAATTGGTACTATGATGTTTGGCTGTGCCCATACTCCCGTGATTGGAGCCCCTATCAAACATGAGAAACTTAACGACGGCGTTTATGAAGGAAGTTACAGTGGCTTTCCCAACAAGGCATCGGTGAGGGTAACCATTAAAGATAAAAAAATGTTCAATATTGAAATAACGGAACATCAGGCTTGGAAAGGTAAAAAAGCAGAGTTGCCAATTTTGAAGAGAATCATCGAAACACAGTCAACAAAAGTTGATGCGGTCAGCGGGGCAACCAATAGCAGTCGGGTCATTATGAATGCAGTTCAAAAAGCTATTGAAAAAGCGTATAAAAATTAGATGGGTTTTTAAACCGCGTCCTCAGGCTTCTTGAGGATATTTTCCCGTGAACAGCTACGTTTTTATGTATCCGCTGCAGTATCCTTGTCCGGTGAGCCACTAGATCTCTGGGAGATGGCTTACTGGATTTACGACATTAAAGAGTCATTGTCCAACGAATGATGAACGCCGAAACTTCTGCCCAATACTGGGAGTATTTTGATAAATTCTATTGTATCTCGTTAAATGAAAGATCAGATAGACGAGAAGACGCAAAGATTCAATTTGCGAAGATTGGATTGTTGGATAAAGTTGAATTTGTAATTGTGAAAAAGCATCCGCATGACAGTGAACAGGGTATATTCGAATCACACATGTCCTGTATAAAAAAAGGAATACTGGCTGGTGCTAACAATATAGTCGTATTTGAAGACGATATCTTGTTTGAAAGATTCAGCCCGATCGTTCTAAAAAATTGTGTTGACTTTTTATCGACCAATCCCCATTGGAATGCCTTATTTTTTGGATGCCTGGTTTCGTCCAGCGAGAAAACAGATAATAAATCGGTGCTAAAAGTGAAGTATCGAAGCCTTGCCCATGCATATGCATTAAATCGCAACTTCGCTAAATCATTAATTAAAATTCCTTGGCAGGGGAAGGCTTATGATGCCATTTTTCAAAATGTGATGGATACTTTTTACCTAATTTATCCTTCTTTTGCTTTTCAAGGCAACTCCAGGTCGGATAATAGCCGATATACGCGATTGGATAAATTTCGAAGATTGTGTGGGGGACTTCGGCGAATTCAGAAATGGAATGAATTCTATCATCGGCACAAGATAATTATCATTGCACTTCACATTATTGTGATATTGCTTGCCCTGAAATTGGTTTTCTAATTATTTTCTTTTGATCAAATATCGAATCAAATTTCAAAAAAACAGAACTCATGCTACGGGTTTTCGGTACAGATGAAATCAATGACTTTTAACTGGCGCCGGTTAATGTGTGTCGTTTTTATTATATCCATTTTATTTTTAATCGGTTTATATCGGTTGAAAATCGAAACGGATATTCTTGGCTTTCTTCCAAAAGACGATCCGGTATTATCCGATGCCTTAAGTTTTTTTGAGAACCATTCGATTCAAGATCAACTGATAATTGATGTCAGCTATCAAAAAGATGATTTGGATATTCTCGTTGAATGCGGACAACTGGTTGAAGAAAAATTAAAGCAAAGCGGGCTCTTCAAAAATGTCGGCATGCAAGACATTCAGAATCTTATACCGGCGTTATCATTTTATATTTTAGAAAATTTGCCGGTGATGTTTTCCGCAAACGAACTGAACAATACGATTAAACCTCTGCTGACCCCCAAAGGCATTAAAAAAAAACTGGCTCAGATTAAAACACAATTATTAAATTTGAGTGGCATTGGCCAGGCCGAATTCATTTCAAAGGATCCGTTAGGGTTTAAAAATTTGATCATGGCCAAGTTGGCGTATCTGTCACCGTCGCAGAATGTCCGCATATACAAAGGACAGCTTATATCATCTGATCGTAAACACTTACTCGTAATCGCCAAAACGATAACTTCGAGTATTGATACGGCTTTCGCTCGTAAGGCGGCCGAACTGATTAAAACATTGTCAAGGCAAATCATCCAAGACTATTCTAAATTGGGATACCAGGTTAAACTCACACCGGCAGGCGCATATCGCGCTGCCCTTGATAACGAACTGATTATAAGGCGGGATGTTGCCAAGGCAATCCTGTTTGCGACATTTGGTGTAATGTTGTTGCTAATTGTCGCTTTTCCAAGACCGTATTTGGGATTGTTGTCGCTATTGCCGGCCATCGCAGGCGTGATGGTTGCATTATTTATATTTTCATTGATGCATAAATCTGTATCCCTTATGGTGCTCGGTTTCGGTGGAGCCATCATATCGATATCTGTTGATCACGGTATCGCTTATCTATTGTTCCTTGATCAACCGCATACGACTTATGGCAAAGATGCATCCAAAGAGGTCTGGGCCGTAGGACTGCTTGCAGCATTGACTACCGCAGGTGCTTTTACCGCATTGAATATAAGTGGGTTTCCTATTTTGAAACAACTGGGTCAATTTACAGCGCTTGGAATTTCATTTTCGTTTATTTTCGTTCATACCGTTTTCCCCATGATTTTTCCTGAAATGCCACCGGCACGCCCAAAGGCTTTAGTGCTTCAAAAACTGGTCGACAGGTTTGCCCGAGTAGGTAAAAAAGGCGCCTTTCTTGCCCTAATTTTTGCCTTTGTCATGCTTTTTTTCGCGAAACCGGAATTCAATATCAGCCTCACCTCAATGAATACGGTGAGCAAGGAAACCTTGGCTGCAGATAATCTGATTACAAATGTCTGGAACATGACATTCAATAAGATATTTATAATGACCGAGGGTAGAAGCATCCGAGAGCTTCAGAAAAAGGGGGATAGGCTTCTTGAGATGATAAATAAGGATCGGCTCTCAGGAACTCTGTCCCCTGGCTTTGTGCCGTCCATAATTTTCCCCGGAGAAGATCGAAGAAAACAAAATTTTGCTGCATGGAAACATTTTTGGGACAGCAACCGGATTAAGGATCTAAAGAAAACAATGAAAACATTTTCTTTTGAACTGGGCTTCACCAAAGATGCGTTTGAGCCTTTTTATAATATATTAAATACAGATTCTTATACTCCTGAGTATTATGCGATTCCCGATAAATTTTTCGATATGATGGGTATCACGGTCAGCCCTGATAATAAGACGTGGAAGCAGGTCTGTAATTTGACCACGGGACTGACTTACAGGGCCGATGAATTTTATACAAGATACAGCTCGCTGGGTAAACTATTTGATCCAAATTTCTTTTCGAAGAGATTGGGGACATTATTATTTTTTATTTTTATGAAGATGTTGGTTATTGTTGGTGTTGGCGTTACGATTCTTTTATTTATTTTCTTTTTTGATGTGACCTTAACTTTAATTTCTCTACTGCCGGTAATATTTGCTTTAATATCCACCTTGGGAACATTGAAATTGATAGGCCACTCGTTGGATATTCCTGGGATAATGTTGGCCATTATCGTTTTTGGTATGGGAATTGATTATTCACTATTTTTCACTAGATCCTATCAGCGTTATGGCGATGCAACTCATCCGTGTTTCGGGCTTATCCGGTTGACGGTTTTTATGGCTTCTGCATCAACCATCATTGGATTTGGCGTTTTATGTTCGGCGGAACATTCGCTTTTAAGAAGTGCGGGAATTACTTCACTGATAGGTATCAGCTATTCTCTAATCGGTGCGTTTATAATCTTGCCGCCGGTTTTGGATTATCGGTTTAAACCTCTCAAGGTAGATAACCATACACCCGAAAATCCTCAAGACCGCGTCTTGAGGCGGTATAAAAATTTGGAGGCCTATCCCCGATTATTTGCCCGTTTTAAAATATTTTTCGATCCCATGTTTTCAGAGCTACCCCGATTATTGGAGAACTGTAAGGGGAATAACACGATTGTTGACATAGGCTGCGGATACGGTGTACCAGCCTGCTGGTTGCTCGAATACTTTCCGGAGGCAAAAGTATATGGGATTGATCCGGATTATCGACGGACCAGAATCGCATCTATGGCGGTTGGAAAAAGAGGTGCGATAACAAATGAATGCGCGCCGAAAATCCCTACTATTTCCAAACCGGCAGACTTGGTGATGATGGTAGACATTTTACATTATCTAAAGGATGATGATCTAAACCTGACGTTACGCAATCTTTACAATAATCTTCGGCGTGGAGGTTATCTTATTATCAGGGCGCCTATTCTTCCCAAACGACATTTTCCCTGGTTATGGTGGTTTGATAACTTCAAACTTCGGCTTTTGGGAACACCATCTTATTATCGAACCGTCGAGGAGATTAAAACGATAATTATGCAGACTGGATTTACAATCGAACAGACTGAATCGTCAGGATCTAAAGAGGAATTAGTCTGGTTTGTTGTAAAGATTAGATCTTGATTAAACTGAATGATAGCTGTTTCGATTTTCATTATGCCAACCAATGGCCGCATTACAGGGAAAAGCCGAATATTAGGAAAGAAATATTGGATTCAACAAAATCGATCAATTCGGGAAACATACCGTTTTCAATGGCCGAACGCGTAGGAATTGGATCATTTATCATTGCTGTATTTCTGCTGTTTATTGATGTCCGGTTATCTTTAATTCCTCTATCAGGTTTTATCCTGCTTTGTTTGGTTGCGCCCCTTTTCCCTCGTTTCGGTTTCTTCCTACCGATAATCAGTCGGGGAACATCCGGGAAAAATGCGATAGCCCTTACCTTTGATGATGGTCCGGATCCACTGTCCACACCACTGTTGTTGCGGCTTCTGTCAAAGTATCGGGTAAGAGCAACTTTTTTTGTTAACGGGAAAAAAGTAGCCCGGCATCCGGAGTTGATAGAAGCAATCCTGCTGCAAGGGCATTTAATAGGCAATCATTCTTACAGTCATGATAACTTAATTTTTCTAAAAAGTTTTCAAGTTATCGTCAATGAAATCAAATCCACGGAAAATGTATTGCGCAATTTCGGAATACGACCGGCAGCTTTTCGTCCTCCAGCAGGTATAATTAGCCCGAGATTTCGAAAGGCCTTGTTACAATCAGATGTATATATCATCAATTTTAGCTGTCGCGCTTTTGATGGCGGTAATCGCTGGATAAAAAATATTTCAAGAAATATTTTAAAACGCATTCGTCCTGATGACATCGTGCTACTTCATGATATCGGACAGAAAAATGAGCGTTTAACTCTACAGTGGTTAAACGAAATTGAACTCATTCTTATAGGCCTAAAAGACAAAGGCTTATCGGTTCTTCCTCTATCTGAAATTACCGGGAAGCCAGTTATGATCCCCATTGTTAATGGACGAAAGGTTGAAGGGTAAAAGGTATATATTTAAATACCCACGAAATCATACCAGACATATGTTAACAATAGTGGCGAAAAAGATCGTACTAACTGACGGATGATTATCTTTCATACCAGACAGATTGAAAAATTACTTGATAATATAACCCCTCAGACTATTACCCAAAGAATTAGTCAAGTGAACCCTATCGTGAAAAGATAAAATGCCCAGAAAGGATCTGAAAATGTTTAAATATTTGAACAACACGGTCTTCCTGGTCCTGTTTACAACAATAATCATTTCTACATTATTGTCTGGATGTGTTTATACTAAAGTAAGAGTTCCGCTTGATACTGACACGTATAAGACACAACTTGGTTCGAAGGTTGGGGAGTCACATGCCTATTCTATCGCCTGGTTGTTCATTTGGGGCGACGCCGGCACTGCAGCTGCTGCAAAAAACGGTGGCATCAAGACCATTAACCATCTGGATACGGAGTACTTTGTAATTTTGTTCGGGTTATATTCCCGTCTAACAACAATTGCATATGGGGATTAGTATTATATGCATAAAATTTCATTTCTTTTCTTAATTGGTATGTTTTATGTTATATGTTCAGGCTGCATGCAAGGTCTCATATATACCAATTCAACGGTCCCCTTGGTGATAAACATGAATCATACTCCTGTTGGGAATAAATTTGCAGCAGCTAGCAGCAAACAATTAAAGGAACCTGTTAGTGGTTTAGGTGTGAGTGCGGAGTGGAACAGCAGAGCTATAGGCGATGCAGCCAAACGCTCTGGTTTGACTCAGATTAATTTTGCAGATATGCATACATTCAGTATCTTTGGAGGAATATGGAAGAAACAGACTGTTCAGGTTTGGGGTAAATAGCGAAACAAAAATATCGGAAATTAAGAAAAAAAAGTGACTGAAAGGAGATGATATATGAAAATCTTATTTAAGCTAATTCTTATTCTCTCTTTTACCTTCTCAATCGGATGCACCCGACACATTAAACCGGAAAAATTTGATATTTATCCTGAAGAAGTAAAAGATTTTCAAAGTGATATTCCCATTAAAGTATTAGTGCCCGAAAATGCAGAAAAGGAATATTTAATTGAATTTACTGAACCTGAAAGAACACATGCTAAAATTTATGTAGACCTAAACGACCTCTATAAAAATGCAAAGGAGTTAATCGAGAAGGAAATAGTTGGACATCAGGTTCCCTTGTCATCTGATGCAGAAAAGTATCTTAAATTTACTATCACCAAAATTCGATGGGAAATCTGGGCCGGAGGATTTAGCATCGGAGCCTATCTTGAATTTGATATAGAGACAAGGGATGGATATAAAGGTCATTATAAGGTTCGAGATGGATCATCTGTCGATGTTTCAAGGGCAGTAGGCGGTGCCATTTCAAGGGCCGTTGAAAAGATATTTCAGGATAAGGAAGTGTTATTATATATAGAAAACAATGGAGTAAAGGTCTCAGGACAATAACGATTTACTTGATTTGTGAAACCTCTTTTATCAAGACAACGAAAGGAGACGAAACGGAAAGAATCAAGATGGTGCAATTCGACAAAGCATATCTAGAGATGCCTGGCACTATTCAAATAAAATCAGGCAGATTACGCTTTAAGTCGCACTCTCACGCCGGTAACACGGGTCCGAACCCCGTTGGGATCACCAACTAGTTATAAGGAGTTAGAGACATATCTAACTCCTTTCGTTATTGAAATGTGCAGTGTCAATGTGTAGTTTTTTAAATTAGTTTGACTGAATCGGAGGGTGTTATACGTCCTCTGGATATTTGTAAACGTTCAAACCGATTATAGCATTAGTTCCCTCGATCTTCTGGTTTCCCCGTGTACTGGCGATGGTTATTGTTTTGCCAGATTTAGAGGGGCCGAAGTCCTTTGTTAAATCTATCTCAATAATAAGTTTATCGTCTTTAATTTCCCATTCCACGTTCTCCATTCCTTCACCTTCTTTCGTGTTTTAGACTTATACCCATCTGAATCGTTACTTCTAACAGGTAGGATATCATGCCAACATCACTAATTCAACGACATTCCTTCTTTTGTTTTAAATGCGATCTGGCCAGAGTCTGTCATCTGCACTTAATAAATTAACATGACGTTATGGCTTCATTTGTTTGAATAATCCTTGAGTGTTTTAATAATCAAAAGGATTAATGGTGCTGAATGATAAAACAGGTCAAAAATATCGATGGGTTTTTTCAGAGTTCCGTTTTTAAACATGATGAGTTTTTCAACAAAATGGGGCATGGGTTTAAAAGGAAGAAGGATCATAATGATCGAAAACACAATGAGAACCGAATAGGGGATTTTATCAAGAAAAGACCACATGATATTTTACCCTACTGTTGCATAAATTGCACGGTTATTGCCCATTAATCCTGCCTCTCAATGTTCCAGAGCACTTAAACGTAGCCACCTTCCTCGGTGCCAGCATCATAGCTTCCCCGGTAGCCGGATTCCGGCCTTTACGTTCCTTCTTTTCATTTACACAAAATTTACCAAACCCGGAGATCAGCACATCCTCACCTGAGGCCAAAGTTCTTTTGATGGTCTCTAAAAGGGTTTCTACAATTTCTGATGACTTGTTCTTGGGAAAACCGGTCTGATTCTGGATGGATTCTACGATCTGAATTTTTGTAAGGGTCATAGGTCGGTGCTCCTTTTGTATTAGGTTGGAATTATAAGTGATTTATCTCAATTATAATGAGGGATGTCAATTGCAAAGATTTATCTGTGACAATGTGGCAACATTGGTAATATTCTTGACAATTTTGTTCGAATCTGCAAAAAAAATATAAGATTTCAAAATAGTTGCTTTAATCTTAAACAAAGGGAGAGCATATGAGATGATGTTGAACCCCGTTCTCACACAGAGAGGAGGGGTTTTGTTTTTAAATTAACTATTTGAAGGACAGAAAATGGATATTATAAATATACTTGGCACCATTAAAGGAAAAGTTCTTGATGACTCCCATTTCGACTTGCTCAAACACGCATATGAACAACAAGACCAGGATATTGTTCAGCTTAAGAATAATAATGATGCTTTAGGTGAAAGTAATGAGCTCCTTAAACAAAAAATAAAAGAGTTAAATGATGAAAATACAATTTTAAAAGAAACTATAAATAAGTACAAAAATATAATTAAATTGCTTCCTCAGACATCATTGATAGATAATTTCTCTGAAATCGCGGTTAATATTTTAGAACTTTATATTAGCAACGATACTACAGAGTTGTGGGAAAAATTTATCATGCGTACACTTCCTTTCAGCGAAATACAAGTACAAGGAGGTTTTGATGAGCTGACCAGGGCAGAATTGATTTCTTCTTATTCTTTTGATCCTTCTCATGGAAAAGAATATTCGCTTACAGAAAAAGGGCGATACAATCTCGCTATCAAATCAATGCATCTAAGCAATCTTTTTTAGCCAGACCATTACCGACATTTTAAACCTGCCTAAATCCGTCCCATAAAACGTTGCAATGCATCGTCAAAATAAGGGTATTTATCAGCTAAATTTTCACATGATATAATTGAAGTTAATATACTGTTATCATTAAAGATTCTTCATAATTTTCGTCAGTTGGTAACTGATCATCTTTATAGAGCCATAGTAATGGAATCGGTGATTGAAGCGTAAACAGTTAGGGCAGGGAAGACTGAAACGAGAAACGATTGCTAAAGGTTATAGGGTGTACACGTTGTATGAGGATTGTATTTTGAAATTGGATTATGAGGCTTTTTTATTGCTCGGGCTGACAGGAGTGTTAAAATTGAGTGGGAAAAGTGAGTTCACATTAAGATAAATTAAGTAAGAAATACAAAATAGAAACAGGAAGAGCGATTATAATCAGAACACCTAAGCATCCTTTTTTCTGCTCTATGCTAATCCGCATTTTAGCAAGCTCATCATGGAACTCATCTTGTATATGCTTTATCTTATCTATGAGAAATGAAGCTTGCCACTTCCCTAAATCATCAGGAAGCTCTATATCCTTTGAGAGATGGCGAATGTAATTAATTTGCTTTTCTGTAGCTGGCTCTTCGTTTGGTTTTTTTCTGGAAAATGACATCTACGGATTTCTTTTGACTTTCAACCCATTCTCGTTCTTCTTTGGAAATAGTCATGATGGTCACCCTCCTTTATGTAAGTTCCATATTATAAATTATGATAATCAAGTCAAGTAGATTTCAACTTTTAGCTTCGCTCTATAGATCCTCCTGGAAGCTACGCTTTATTCGGCTGACCAAGCCTTCCCCTTCTATACCCTAAACATTTTAAGTCGAGTTAAAACTTCCCTCCATTAGGCAATACTTTTCAAAATTTGCCTTGACTCAGTATTCTTATAGGTATAGATGAGTTGAATTTATAAAATACAGGATATTATAGTTTAGTATGATTGAGAAAATAGTATATGAAAACAAGAAGATAACTTGTATAACCGTGAAATGGGGAGCTGACTTTAGTGAACTATTGGGTGTGCTCATGAAGTTCATTGATGATAACAATACTGAGCATTTACTGTTGGATTTCAGGCTTTTCTCTTTTAATACCATAATGCTCAACAACATAAGAGACCTCTATGAATATGCCACATCTCGTGCTAATGGTGGAGGTAGAGTCAACGGCAAGACAGCTTTGGTCTGCTCAAATGGTCTACAGATTGAAATTGGTAAGATCTTTAAAACATATTCTGATATTATAAGTTCTCCTATCAAAATCTCGGCATTTCGCTCTATGGAGGAGGCTTTAAGTTGGCTTGAAGAGGGCTGATCATAATACTGAAATAAAAATCTAAAGCCCTATACGTAAACGTCAAGTTCGAACTTCCCCCCATTATCCTACCCTTTTCAACTCACAACTTCACATATGATCACCGACCTTATTAGATGACCAGTGTCCGCTTGATGATCATACCAGGCAGCCTTTCAATTCCCTGAATCTATACCCTCAAATCGTTACAAGCAAACGCTTGACTGCAACGCATAATGGGGCTTTTACCGTTTAAACTATTACATAATATAGATTAAGCTAACCAATTGTTATCATATGATCATCACTTGATAACTATCACATGGTTTTCCGTCCGTCCTTTTTATTATAATGAAGGCTGGCTGGAGCTGGTCTAGGTTGGCTATAATGTTTTTTTGTCTGCAAAACAATCATTCATATAGACGCGTTCTGAGCACCCATCTTTCTCAAGGCATACCTTTGTATATTCTGAGGATATCAGGTACTGAAACCATAGTAACAGTGTCTTTAATTTGATCAAATCTCCTAAGAATTTAGTATAAATTCCCGATGCTGATAACAGCTATCATGTTAACTATATAGTATTCTTTAAAAAAATGGAGAAAACACGAGAGCGCTCACTTTTTTAAATAGGTAATATCAGACAATTAAAGAGCTTAAAGCGGAAGATATGCTAACTCTGGATAACTGCCTATAATCATAAATAATCAAAGTTTTGTTTCCGAACTCGATTTGAGTACAAAACTTTTTCATTCGCTTGAATGCCTTTCCCAACTTTATATCTAATTCATAACCATACAGAATTCTTGACATTTATAGAACAAAAATGTATTTATTTGCATTAATTCAAATTTGGGGAATTGCATATGAACAAACCGGATCTTCATTTTCAAAGGACTGAGATATGAGTGGAAAAAAGAAAGACAGGGAGATATCCATCCGGGTCGAGGGCGCCCAGCCCTTTGTGTCCCATGAAACCCCTCAAAGGGACGCATGGTATACGGCTTTTTTTATTGAAAATCACATGGACTACTTTGCTTATCCCGAAAACGTGGCAACTCCCGATCAGGTTCGGTTCATGGTCTACACCGAAAATGAAGAGCGATACTATCCATGTTCCGACCGGATGTTTAACGCCATCATGAATCGAAATCAGTCCGCTTTTCTCCAAAGCAAATATGCCGAAGTGCTGGACCGGGTTCTAAACCTGATTCATCGACTGATCGATGATCCGTGGGAAAGAGACTATCTTGATGCCCTGATCCGCATCAAGTTCGAACATGAGACGCGCGATGAAATTATGATCCCGTCGCGGATAGAAAAGCGTCTGATCAAGATATTTCTCAACCGAACCCAAATCGAAGATCCCTATTTCTGTGAAAAAGGAATGAGAAATCTTCGGGCTGACGCTGCCCTGGGTTCGACGGCCTGTAGAAACGCTCTGAACAAGTTGGAAACCGAAGAACTCGGTAACACGCATCGAACGCTGACCGAAACTCGGGAAATTCTCCGTTTCATAGAACTGAAACGGCTACTTGCTTTGACGGCAGAAACGTTGCTCTGGATTGACGACAACTCCGTCCGGCTTACCGAATCAGACTATTGCCGCATTTTAAAGCGACCGGTGACAGGCGACGGCGCTCAGGCCCTTTTCGATTTTTTGGGTATTCGTGGAAAAGAATCCATTGAAAATCCCGGTCTGGTCCCGAAAAAGATTCTGTGGATGGGTGATGAATCCGGAGAGATCATGGTCGATCTGGTTATCATCCGGCTCCTCGCCCGCCTGGGCCACAAGATCATCCTTTGCTTTAAGGAAGGTCCGGTATATACCAAGGTCGACTTCGAGGACGCCCACAGCGACGAAACCCTGAGCAGTCAATTCGAGAAAGGCTATTTTATCCGGGAAAAGAGTCTCGGGAAAAATGAGCTCGTGGATATTCTTCGAAGTGACAACAATATTATCGTTATTTCCGATGGCACCCGCGAAAATATCAACCTTCTCCTGGCCTCCACGACCTTTGCCCGTTTGTTCAAAGAGGTTGACGGCGTTATTTCCCGGGGACCCGACCAGAAGCGACGATTTTTTGGGAGCCACTTTCAGTTCACCCAGAACATTTTTAACATTGCGGCCGGAGCGGACAATACGGTTATGGTCAGCTTCAAATCACGGCATCCGGCAGTCATCAAGTACACCTACAAAAATCTGGAGACAAAGGCCAAGTCGATTATCGAACAGATGCGCACCGCCAAACATAAAGGCATGACCGTCATGTTCTACAGCGGCATCATCGGATCGATTCCCGGAAGACTCCAGACCGCCAAAAAGATCATGTCGGTCTTTGTCGATCATCTGAGACGGGAGTATGCCATGACATTTATCATCAATCCTTCCGACTACTTTGAGAAGGGAATGGATGCGGATGATCTGATGTACATGTGGGAGATTGTCCAGCGGAGCGGACTCATCGATATTTGGCGGTTTCAGACCTACGAGGATATCGTTCAAGCCTTTAAGATGATTAAGAGCAAGGTCCCGCCGGAGTGGGTCGGCAAGGATGCCACGTTCAGTACCGGATGCACCAAGGAGATGAAGATCGCCCTGGATGTCCAGAAGAAACACCCGGAGATGCAGATTGCCGGACCGGCCAAGGAAAAATTTATGCGGCGCAGCGAATACGGCGTAGGGATGCTCTATGATCAGCGCCTGGCCGACATCTGCCAGGGGTAGACGAATACCGATCATTTGCCGACATATTTTTTGATCTTTTCCAAGGCACGGCTCAACAACTCCTTGATTTCCGTTACGCCCAGCAAGTATCCGGCCGACACAACAATGACCACAAACACTAGGGCCGTCAACATTGAAACCGCGAGGCTTCCGCCAAGGGTGGTCGAATCCAAGCCCGACAGGACGGTTCTTTTGAAAAATTCGAGAAACAGGCCCAAAGGGAGACTCAACAGGATCGTTCGCAGATAAAACCGATACACCCTGAGACTATCCTTGTTTTCACTCTTTTTGTTCCAAAGAACGTAGAGCAGGGTGACTTGAAAAATGGCTGAAAGTGAAATCGCCAGCGCAATCCCCCCGGCCCCCATCTTCAGCATTCCGGCCATGTAGAGGGGAATGCTCAGCAAAACAGCCGCGGTTCCGTATATTGCGGGGAAAAGCGTGTTCTGTATGGCATAATATCCCCGAACCACAATGGTCTGTGCGGCAAAGGCGAACGCTCCGATCATTAAAAAAACCAGCACCTGGGACGTTAAGGCCGTTGCGGCGGTATCAAACCGGCCCCGCTGAAACAAGATAACAACTGTTTCCTGCCTGAGGACGAGAATCAGAACTGAAAACGGGACCACCAGCGCCAGATATCGCAGGGTATCATTGAGCAGTCGGTTCATTTCATGTATTTTATTCTCCGCCGCCAAACGCGCCATAAACGGAAATGATGCCATCCCCGCCGCCTGGCCAAAGAAGCCCACGAGCATAAACATTGTCCTCAGACCGTAATTAAGGCTGGCAATACTGCCTCGCGGCAGATACGAACCGAAAAATCGAAATAAAAATTCCGTTGAAAAGCTCATGGTCAAGCCGACCATCAAGGGAAGGGTCACCCGGAGATAGAGCCACAGATCCGGGTGCCTGAAATCAAAGTTTATTGTGAACCGCATCCCGACTTTTTTTGCCCCCCAGACCTGAACCATGAAATTTCCCATAAAGGCCCCGCCCAGAACTCCCCAGGAAAAACCTTCCATGCCGATTCGAGTTCCCAGCAGTACTCCCCCGCAAATAATTCCCAGATTATATATAAGGGGAGACAGAGCCGGTATGAAAAACTTCTCTTTGGCGAACTGAACGGCCATAAGCATACCGCCGGAAAAAAAGAAAAACTGGGCCGGTATGATAATTCGTGTCATCCTAACGGCGCGCTGGATGAGTATAGGATCATCGAGACCCGGAGCGAGAATTTCGACAAACTCTCGCGCAAAAACGCAGGCAAATAAAATCAATAGCAGCAGGGCGCTGCCGAAGCCGGTGAAGATGAGTGAAAAAACCCGCCAACCTTCTTCTTCTTTATTTTGTACCAGATAATGAGAAAAAATCGGTATAAACGTGACCGAAAGGAATCCACTGGCAACGATATGATTTAAAATTTCGGGGATGATAAACGCGACCTGATAGGCATCGACTCCCCCGCTGATTCCGCCGATATAGGCAATGACCTGCTCCCGGATAAGACCGGTAAGACGGCTTAAAAAAACCGAAGTCATCATAATCAGCGAGGCCACCCCGACTTTTTTATACATGGATGACATTATCAGTTTTCGTAAGCTTCTGCCAGCATGGGGTCCAGCTCTAGGGCCTTGGAGAAGTACTTGATTTTTGTAAGTGTTACGGTACTTTTAGGTCCAAGGTTAAAGAAGTCCATGGCATTTTCGCCATGGACAGAAAGTGTCGACAGTATAACGAATATCAGAATACCTTAAAAATATTGTTAAATTAACCATTTCAAAAGTTTGAAACGCTTAACTTAGATTATAGCATATTTCTTTTAATAATCGTAAAAATTTTGATCTTCAATTTTTATATTTCCCTTCTTGCCGAAAAAGTGCATTCACCTTTCATTACCCACGAATAAGAAGGAATACCTATCCATACAGATTTCTTGACATGTCTTCATTGATAATGTATTTTACTGAAATAATTCGAACTTCGGAGAATGCGTATGAACAAAAACGTTTCAATGAGCGCTCAAAAAGATTTCCGTCAAAGCAGCAGCCGGTCTTTGACCCTTATATATGAATACCTGGGGAGATCCTGAGCGTACAAAGAAATATCTGAGACTGAAATAAAAGTGGAGCCAATATGAAAATTAATGATAACGAACTCGATAGAAATGAAGTGCGTGCTTTTATATTTGAAATCATCGATGGTATGTCATACACGGAAATTCGACAACTCTTGAAAGATTTGGAGAAATGGCAGAAATCCAAGAATGAAAAGAGAAAATATCCTCGGAGATCGACTCTCGTAGACATAACCTTTTCGTCAGATCAAAGACGTATTTTTGAAGATTTCGTTCGAAATATAAGTGCCGGGGGTCTGTTTATTGAAACAAACTTGATAACAGAGCTTGGCCAAAAATTAACAATGACTTTTTCTCATCCAAACTCCGGTGATCCTATCAAGGTAGTAGGAAAAGTTATAAGAGTCGATTCAGGGGGGATCGGTGTGAAATTCAATACGCTTTTAAGTGATTTTTAACGCATTTTTTCACAGGCAAATGATAATTGTAATTACTTCAGAGGCCGGGGCGTTTTTATTTTTCGAATCGTTCTATGGATAATGCTTTTTTTCAAACCGTGTAAACTCGTGGTTAAAGGATCGTAAAGAAATAACAGATTTTAATATAATAACAATGGGTTCGTCTTGATACAAACAACTTCTGTTCAATAAACATTTCGGTATGCGTCTGTTATTTCTAACGATCCCTAAACCACTCAAACAGTACACGCTTTTTTAAAAAAGATTATCCATCCCGCTCTCCGAGCCTGAGGCTGACAAATAAGTATTTACAAACGAAACTCCCCGACCCCTGAATTTCTTGAAATTTGGGATCATTGCAAGCAAAGCACAGATTTTGACAAGTCCGATTTTCGTGAGGGACTCTCAACGGATCTGCCCTTCGTCTCGGTCAGGCCAAAAGATCCTTCGCCTCTTTCATCATACGTCCGATCGGCAAATTTCGAGGGCACGTTCGTTCCGCTTCGTTGAAGTCCAGCTGAGCCAAAAGCGTTCTTGTTTGAGCCGGCAACGCCTCGAAGGTGGCCCGTGCCAGCGTTAAATCCTGGTAAGAGCGAGCGTACATGAGGCAGCGCATGACATCGTTTATCGGCACATTTATGCCAAGTCCTTCTGAACAGAGACGGCCGCATCCGGCACAATAGTCGCTGCAGGTTTCCTTAGCGTATTGGGCCAACAGGGTACGATCGGACTGTGAAAGCCGGGTTTGATCGACTGCCGCCGCCGCATTGGTTGCCATAATGGTGAGATTGGGCATCTGAGAGCAGATGCTGGCGATACGTTTATCTTCCCAAACAGCCATTAGCTTTGCCTGATGGTCTGTAAATCCTTTCTGCATAAAGCGGCCTGCCATCTCTATCTCAGACTCGGAATCGCTCTTGACCGGACCGCCGCCCTGGGTTTTCATGGCCGTGAGGCCGATACCGGCTCGGTAGCAGGCCTCAACCGCCGCTTTCATGCGGGGCTCGTGCATCAGGCGGTAGTTGTAGGTAAACATGATGCCGTCTATCCACGGCAGCCGGGCGGCCCCCTCAAGGCAGTCTTCCATGTTGGAATGTGTGCTGAAGCCGAACAACCTCAACTTACCGGCCTTTTTCATGGCCTGAGACCAGGATTCCAGACCAGGGTCCATCTTATTGATGCCGCTGATGCCATGCACAAAAAGCAGGTCAATGTAATCGGTATGCAGACGTTTCAGACATTCTTCAAACCGGGGCGTAAAATCGGTACCTCTTCTCAGTGAAAGCTTGGTCACCAGAAAGACTTGCTTACGGGTATCGGGATTTCGGGCGAACCAGCGACCGATGCCCTCTTCGCTGCGGCCGCCGCCGTACCCTTCGGCGGTGTCCCAATAGTCGATCCCCCACTCAAGCGCTTTGGCGAGCATTAACCGATTGTTCAAAATGTCAAACATCCCGCCCAGTGAAAGTGTGGAGATCTTTATGCCCGACCGGCCGAAGGGTCTGCGGGGCATCGGCGCCTTGGGAAGCGCGATCTGGGCCGAAGCCTGGCGGGGTCTCCGGAGAGCCGTACCACTCACCGCAACCCCCAATCCGATGGCCGCAGCTTTTTTTAGAAAGTCGCGGCGATTGGGTTTATCGTTTTTATTTTCATCATATGACATGATTCATACCTCCCTGGATACCGAGCTACTCGGTCTTAGCGGCTGGGGACAACCGGCGACCCGTGCCGAGGTCGAAAGCCGGCTGGAATTTATATTTGCTCATGACCACGTTTTCCGGAGTCTGCAGGCTGGTCTCGCTGTTCTCTATATAAAAGCGAAGCTCAGCGTTAATATTAAACCCTTGGCTCAGCGCGCGTTCAAGCTCACTTCGGGTTTTTCCGTAATATTCCTCGGCTTTTCTTCCATGATAGGCCCGCTTGGCATCGTACCACGCTTGTGCGCTTTCATACGGCAGCACCACGAAGACCCAATACTCCGTGCGGTCTGGTGAAGCCGCTTCAAGAAACAACGAATATTCGATTTTCTTTCCGTCTTTAGAGGCTGCCTGGAGGCGGTCTAACTCCATATCCTCGATCAACCATGTAGTTGTGTCGCCATGCACCCCGACAAAATTCTGAACCGGTCCAAAAACGTAACTTGGATTTTTTTCGCAGGCAATGAAGTACCCCTTTAAAAACCACTCGGGCGGGACATAGGCCTGAAGTCCGTTTTTTTGCCTAAAAGCCTGCGTAGACTCCGCTGAAACAACCGGAGCCGTTATCACCAGGCTTGCCATCATGAACAGGGATGCAATCAGGCACCATCTTTTCAGTATCATCGCATGACTTTCTTTTAAAAGGTTGGTTGTTTGAACT
>Ga0210124_1000075_pt1 | contig 57974 bp, 58 predicted proteins | sample Muzzi_PWC_D2_FD_185554 | JGI IMG/M metagenome (GOLD analysis project Ga0210124, IMG submission 185554) | Wetland microbial communities from San Francisco Bay, California, USA, that impact long-term carbon sequestration - Muzzi_PWC_D2 (SPAdes) | ecosystem: Environmental > Aquatic > Marine >...
CTGGCGCCATTAGGGCGATCCTCAGGTGGCGCCTTTAAGGCGATCCTGAAGTGGCTCCATTAACCCGATCCTGTGGTGGCGCCATTAACCCGATCCCGGAATGGCTCCATAGTGGTGATCATTGACACCACGGGGTCTGCTGTCGGTGCCACAGTGGTTTCCCTTGCCGGGGAAGGCTTGATAACCGGGGGTGGCCCGTCAGACCCTGCGGCTAAAGCCCTGCTACGGTCAACAGGCTGGCAGCCTTATTCCGTCAAGTTTGGTGACAAGTGGGTGAGCTACTCACGTATAGAACCCCTGGGTGTGCTGATGGGTATCAGTGCAGACTTCTCAGACATTGCAGGGGCGGTTTCACAGAATGAAAGGGATGACCTTGGGGCCATGTTAGTGTCTGCCCTTGCCCAGAATGTCACCAGTAAAACGTGGCTGTCAGGTCTGTCTGATTTAGTGGAAACCCTGAATGACCCTGACCGCTATGGGAAGCGCTGGCTGAATAAATACGCCGGGACATTAATTCCCACGGGTGTGGCACAGGTAGCCCGGACACAGGACCCCATGTTGCGTGAAGTACAGACGGCACTGGATGCTATCAAGGCCCGTGTGCCTGGATATTCCGAGACCCTGCCTGCAAGGTTGAATGTCTGGGGTGAGCCTATCGTCCTGCAGGGTGGGCTAGGTCCCGACATGATTTCACCTTTCTACACAAGCAAGGAAGTGAAGGACCCGGTATCGAGTGAGCTGCTGCGGTTGGGGATAAATCCCGGCAGACCGTCACAGACGGTTCAGGGTGTGAAATTAGAGCCTGCCCAGTATCACCGGTATCAGGAATTATCCGGCAAGCTGGCGAAGCAGACGCTGGATTCCCTGATTAATTCAGGCCAGTGGGAACCCCTGCCTGATGCAGCAAAGGAAAGGATTGTCAGGAAAACCTTTGCAGAGACCCGTGAGCAGGCAAGGCAGCAGCTGCTAATGGAAAATCCGTTTATCGCGAATCAGCGTGTACAGCAATTCAGAGAGGCAATGCAATGAGTGAAGAAGTAACAGAAACAGGCCCAGCCCCGGATACGCTGGACGCTGCCAGTGCCAAGATTGCAGACAGAATGGCACCACCCCCGGAACCAGAACCTACCCCGGAGCCTGAAGCTGCGCCTGAACCGCCTGCGGAAGACCAGATCACGCAGACACAGCGACAGCTGGCTAGTTACCAGCACCAGCTGGATCAGGAATATGCTGCCATTCAGGCCGAGGAAAGGAAGGTTATGTCCTTGCGTCGTGATGACCCTGCTGAGTACAGCGCCCGGGCATTTGATCTGATGCAGGCCAAGGAACAATTCGCCATGAGGGCTAACCAGCTGCAGCAGGCCACACAGCAGTTTGACAGTCAGCATTCAGAACATGCTGCCAAGAAACACATGCGCTACCTGGAAGACCAGAAAAAGACGCTCGAACGTGACCTTGGCTGGAATACTGAGAAGGCACAAAAGCTGGTGAAGTATCTGCGAGGCAAGGGCTGGTCAGATACAGAGCTGTCACAGGTTACAGATGCACGAGCGGTCAAGCTTGCCTGGAGAGCCATGCAGGCTGATCTGGGCAAGCGGAAAGTCTTGCCGAAGAAGAAGACAACGAGAGCAGATGCCCGTGCGCGGGTAGATGCTGATTTACGCAGGCGCAATGAATCACCACATACAGTCAAGGCAGCGGGCGACAGGATTGCTGCAATGGGACTATTCCGGGGAAGCTGATGAAGAAACGACCACCAAAACCACCGAAGACTGTGCGGCAGATGCAAGGCCGCTTTGCAAAGCAGCGTGCGAACAAAAAGCCGGGGCAGAATCGGTTTGTTGCCGAGGCTAACAACCCCACGAAAACCTTTAAGGACATCGTTAAGAGCACGCAGTGAACTTTTACAGCGAAACATACGCCGATGACATCGTGATATGCGCTGAGGTGCTTGATGACGCCATTGTCGTGGCTGATATCATCGACGTGATGCCAGCTTCAGCATTGCAGCAGTTGCTGTGGGCTGTTCAAGCGCGTATTGACCGGGAAGTATGGCATTGAGGATTTATTATGAGGATTTACAAGGACAACAAACTGGCTAAGCGAGTATCGAAGATGAGGCAATCTTCCAAGCCTCGTAAGGCTGCGAGTGAGCGCAAGAAGAAGGCGAAGCGCGACTTTGCACGCTGCGGCATGGAAAAATTCCTTCTTTAACTGTACAGGGATGCCGGTGAAGACTGCTGTTATAATGTCAATTAAAACAAAGGGATATTAGGTAAAGAAATGCCACGCAAACCTAGGTTACTAAATCCTAATGAGCTGCCAACCAAGCGGCAGACAGACAAGGCACGCCTGGCGATCAAGACAAGCTGGATAGTGCGCAGGCTGCAGCAGAACTTCGCAGGTGAGCTTGATGAACCGCTGACACCAAGTCAGTTAAAGAGTGCTGAATTACTGCTGGCAAGGACAATGCCTGTCCTGCAGTCAGTGGAAGTCACACAGGACCCGGAAGTGCCCAAGATAGGCCCGCATGAAGCCATGGCACAGCTTGAAGAATACATAAAGGAATTACCGGAACACAGGAAGCAGCAGCTGTTGAGCGGTAACCTCATTGAGTTAAAGGCATGAAACCGGATATATCACAAATGGTAGAAATACTGCGGTTGAAGGCATGGCTGGATTACACCCGCCGGATAAAAGAAATAGCTGCTATGGAAGCTGCCGCCGAAGAAAAAAGACAACCGCCGAAAGAAAAGAAAACAACGAAGGAAGATACATGTACATAGCAATAGCACTATGTAGCATTACCTTGATATACCTGATTAACCAGTATTGATACTGATAGGTACTGGACTACTAGCGATCGGTGCTAATAGCTACTTACATGTACAGGTACTTACAGGTACTGTTGCTGATAGATACTTACATGTACTGGAATAATAGTTTATTGCCCCTTCTCCCTTCCTAAAATCCCTGAACTTGCCCTGGCTCTAGTGCTTGATAGTCACTAGGTCACACATGGAAATACCCAGTATATACAGGCACTAACCATGCCTTTACTGTGGCCTGCATGCGCTGTTGTCACGTATATTGTCACGATAGGCTGGCAGGGACATTCAAAGGGGGTGCTGGGGGGGGCGGGCTAGCTGGGTATAGGGGATATCCAATCAAAATATTCTGGGAGCAAATATCGTCCAGCTATTATCCTAACCAGTATCTAAACCAGTTTATTAACAGCCCCGGGTAGCACTAGGTACCAGCGGGTACCAAGGTACCAGGCCTATCCTTGGAATTTACAGGCCACCTTCAGGGGTTAAAAATGAAATCACACTTGGAGGGTACGCATGAAGATAATCAAGACACTGATATTGCTGCTTCTGATAGCAGTGCAAGGGGTAGCATGTGGCGATTTCGAGGAAGGAGAGGCCTTATACGATAAAGGTCAGACCTTATACGATGCTGGAGATCACGCTGCTGCGTTGAAACTATGGAGACAGTTAGCGGAAGAAGGTGACCCAAAGGCCCAGACTGAGATAGGGTTTGCGTACTACTTGGGCTTAGATTTACCGCAGGACTACAAGGAGGCGGTGAAGTGGAATCGCATGGCGGCTGAACAGGGCTTTGCTCAGGCACAGCATGTGCTCGGTGTCTTGTATTACGACGGCGAAGGTGTCCCGCAGGACTACAAGGAGGCGGTGAAGTGGTTTCGCATGGCGGCTGGACAGGGTTATGTTGGTTCACAAATACAGCTCGGCTTTATGAATGAAAAGGGTATAGGTGTCACGCAAGACTATGTAAAAGCACACATGTGGTACAACATAGCAGCTGCGACCGGTTACTCAAATGCAAGAGGCTGGCGCAATGATATCGCAAAGGAGATGACCCCCGCCCAGATAGCCGAGGCACAGAAGCTCGCCCGCGAGTGGATGGAGAAGCATCCATAGGATGCAGAGATACTGTTTAAGCTACCTTCTTCCTCGCCACCCCAATCATCCCCAGCAGGCCGGAGCCGAAGAGCCAGACTGCTGCGGGGATGGGGACTGTAGAAGCAGTAATTGAGAAGTTATCAAAAGCATATTCTACGTTTCCCCAAAGAGACTGGTTCACTTTTGATATTTATGAATTATCGATAGTCGTTGGAAGTGCGAAGCTGCCGGGCACATAAAAATCCTGGTCAAGCCATATCTGGAAAAGACCTGTTCGCATATTGATATCATCAATTGTGAAGGTAGCAATAAAAAACATATCAAGGGTCTGATAATTTAACACCTCAAGAACATGATCAAAGCTCGAATCCCAAGTTGCATTTGAGTTTATATTCGGCAAATTGTTTGGTCGGCTTGTAATCTGAACGAATGCGTCATCATATTGGTAATATTTGCCAAGATAATATGGAGTGTAATCTGTGTTCGTATTAATCGTGAATACAACGTGTGCCCCATCCATTCCATATTCATCATCATCAAGATTTCTTAAATCACCTTCAATGATGTAGCTGACAGGTATTGAATATGCTGGCTGAATTATCATTATTGATATAATTACACCCAACAGTCGTAATTTCTTCATAACACCCTCCGTAAATACTTATATCCAGCCTATTCTTGTTGCTGGCTGGTCTTGGCGAAAGTACACCAGAAACGCCAAGGTGCTGTTGAGTTATATCAAGATGGGGGAGGAAAATATTTAAGTAGAACTACGTAGCAAGGGCCTGACGCCAGAATCAGACTTATCCTACAGACACCACTGGCCCACCTGGCGATACTATCCCTGCACCCGAGGCGACCAAGGGAAACCGGAACTGTCTGCGATCTGGCTATGCTGGGGGAGGGTGCAGCCCCGTCCATGTGGCGGGGTTTTTATTGCCTGTTAACCCCGGGAAAGTCGCCGTTGTTACTTTATATACACGCGCTACACCTAAAGTGACAATGAAAGTGACAATATGGAAAGAATGGCCTGGAATGATTGGAGGAAAGCTAGATAACTACTTGATTTAATTGGTGCCCCGGAGACGATTCGAACGTCCGACCTAGCGCTTAGGAGGCGCTCGCTCTATCCTACTGAGCTACCGGGGCTATTGTTTGAAGCAACCTGCGCATCAAAAAGCCAGACCTGTGTCTGGCATGTGATGGTATGTTGGTGGAGCCGAGGAGGATCGAACTCCCGACCTTCGCATTGCGAACGCGACGCTCTCCCAGCTGAGCTACGGCCCCTTTCCCGTCAGTCCCATGTCAAGGCCCTGCGAGATTACAACCGGATTGATTCTAACACCAGGGCCGCAAGAGGTTCCATAACACATGCGGTATGTTGAAGATCGGCCATACGGAGTTGCCGGCAGTGTGAAACTGTCACTTTTCGCCCAGCAGCGCCAACTCGATGTCAATGATTTTGTCTGCGATTTGCTGTATATCAACAATGTAATCATTTTCATCCAGCTGGTTACGGATTGAATCCACACGGTATGCATCAATTTCGGGGATTTCTGTATTCTGGTTGGGCATATCGGGTCCATGTCTTGTAAAAAATCTGTTGTATTCCTATGCGTTTTGTTGCGTATCCCTGACGCAGTAGATTTATCGTCTTGGGCCGGATCGAATTTAGGTGGATTTTGAGCTCCCTTGCACAAAGCGACAAATTTGTGACAGTTAATTGCCACCCACAAGGCCGGCTTCCAATCGCTTCGGATCAGTACGATTGTGGACAGACAATCCAGCCATGAACTGTTATGGGTGGTAATACCAGCATCCATCAGAATACACTTGTCGTGCCCCGTAGAATTCCTGTCACGGTGTTGCGGCTGAAGGCATCCGAATAAGAAACCGTTCGGATTAACAGCATGTTATGTGGGCGAACCGGAAAACCTTGCTGCAGCATGAAACGAAATGTCTACATTCCTTTGACATAGACACATGCGGGTGGTTAACTTCCCAGCAAGAATGCGGAAAAAAAATCTTTAATACCCGTCAGGTTTTTATAAAATACGCAACCGCACCTACCGCGATTTGGAAAATTGCATGCTGACTGAACCCAAGGTACTGGTTATCGAGGCGGACCCGGAAGCAGGCGCCGAACTTCAGGCCATACTGAGGTTTATCGAACGCACCCCAGTCCTGGTAGAGGATTGTTCCCGCTGGGACGAGTTGTCTGGAGATACCAGCGACTATCAAGCTGTCCTGGTCGGTTCCTGTTCCTCCGAGAACGCACTGGCGCAATTGCTGCATGATATTCACAAGCAAGATGAGAACCTACCTGTGTACCTGCTTAGTGAAAAGGGCAGGGAGCCGACCGTCCGGATTGATCCGGGTTCATGCATTCTTGGGCGCATCGAACTGCCACCTGCCTATTCGCAGCTGATCAGCGCTTTGCACCAGGCCGAAGTCTATACTGAGTCTCATCGCTCCTCTTCGTCGGAACAGCGCCGGGTGGATCTGTTTCGCAGTCTGGTTGGCAGCAGCCGCGCCATCCAGAATGTGCGCAGGATGATTCAGCAGGTAGCGGACAGCGATGCTAACGTGCTTATTCTCGGCGAGTCGGGTACCGGCAAGGAGGTCGTGGCGCGGAATCTCCACTATCATTCATCTCGCCGCGAAGGCCCGTTCGTTCCTGTCAATTGTGGTGCCATTCCGGCGGATCTTCTTGAGTCCGAACTCTTTGGCCATCGCAAAGGCGCCTTTACCGGTGCCATAAGCGATCGGGAAGGGCGTTTTACAATGGCCGAGGGTGGCACCCTGTTCCTTGATGAAATCGGCGACATGAGTTTGCAGATGCAGGTGAAGATCCTGCGGGTGTTGCAGGAGCACACCTTTGAAAGCGTTGGTTCGAACAAGAGCATCACGACCAATGTCCGTATCATCGCCGCGACTCACAGGGATCTGGAAACGGCGATCAGCAAAGGAGAATTCCGTGAGGATCTTTTCTACCGGCTGAATGTTTTCCCGATTGAAATGCCACCATTAAGAGATCGGGTCGAGGACATCCCGCTGCTGGTAAACGAGTTGGTGCGGCGGATTGAGCACGAAAAACGGGGTTCGGTAAGGTTTTCCCCCGGGGCAATCTATACCCTCTGTCAGTATGATTGGCCCGGTAACGTCAGGGAATTGGCGAATTTGGTCGAGCGCATGACCATCATGCATCCCTACGGTGTCGTCGACGCAGGTGATCTGCCTGAAAAAATCCGTTCCGGTGAAGGTGAGGTATCCGAGGGGGCTGTCAATGCCCTGATCGGAACACCAGTGACTTCAGAAGATCTCGATCCACGCTTGCCGCGCAAGGGGCTTAATCTCAAGGAACATCTCAGCTATCTCGAAATCAGCTATATCAAGCAAGCACTTGAGGATTCCGGCGGGGTCGTGGCTCATGCGGCGAAGCGCCTGGGTATGCGGAGAACCACCCTCGTGGAAAAATTACGCAAGTATGGGTTGCAGCGCCAGGCTTGAGCGCGAATCAGCCAATTTTCATCAGCGACCTGACAGACCGATGCAGCGGTGTAATTCCGCGTGCGGTGGCCCTGCGAAACTTTTCTTCAGACAGGCTTTATACGCGGGCCCTGCTGTGATAACGTCCCACTCATAATAGCACAATACTAATAAGCGTGTAGACGGCTTACACGCGCAATCGCGAGATCCAGTGTTACAGCTTTGCAGGTGACAAAGCGTTCAGGCATTGCCTGTCCGCTTGCGATACACGTGCGCCCGGTGGGGAGGCATGCCATTCCATACAGGATGGCCGCCGGGAATAACAAACACAAACGCAATAACACAATGGCAATGAAGAACAAAGAGGGGGCCAACGACAGCACGGATAAGCCGGCCGATGCCGAGTGCACCACGGATGAGAGCGCGCTGGCCAGAGACTACAATTACCTGTTACGCGTAACCCCCGAAGACAGGGTATTGCTGGACCGGTATCGGGAATCCATCGCCCGGGCAACAGCAGGCTTCGCGGAAGCCTATTACAATTATCTTTTCGATAATCCTGATATTGCGGAAGCACTCTACAGGCACGAACGCAAGGGCGGGAATGTCGGCAAGCTGGTGCGCAAGGAATTACAGTACCTGCTGGGAACGCTTCTTGATGGGACAACCATCGGCAGGGAAACGGACCTGCTTGCCGTCGGTAGAACACACCTGAAGATGGGTATCCGGCCGGTCTGGGTTATCGCTGCGTATCACCTGCTGATAAATTATGTTCATGATCTTTTACCCGGGCTCGGAATACCGGCACATGAGCACAAGGCGGTGGAGACGCTGTTGTGCAAACTGCTATTGCGTGATCTCGGCCTGACGCTGGAGGGTTACTGGCGTGCATCACTGAGCCGGCTGGCAACCCGTGTGCTGCAAACTACGCGCGAGTTGCAGCAGGTTGAGGAACTGGTGTCCTGCATGCCGCAGTTGTCATGGAGTGTCGAGATCAATTCCAACAAGGTCATCTATGCGAACAGGACATTGCGCACGCTGTATCCGAATAAGCCCCAGGGCCCGGTCCCCTGTCTGTCAGATACACATGAACAGGACCGGCAACAGTTGCTGTCTGCCTGGCAGGACGCGGTCAGTGGCGAAGGTTGCCACACCGATGTGCGTATGTCGCTGGCCGACTCTGAACAACACTGGTATCGAATTTCCTTCCATCCATGGCCAGCGGATTCCAAACATCCGGAACACATGCACTGTGTACTGGAAGACATCAACAGCCTGATTACCGAACGCAAACAGCTGGAACAAATGGCCACTACCGACAAACTCACCGGATTGCCGAACCGTGCACTCTGGACGGACCACCTGAACCTGGCCCTGGCCGCATCCCGGCGGGTCCCCGGCTCGGAGGTGGTTGTCATCTCGCTCGATATCAGTCATTTCAAGATGTACAACGACACCCTGGGTCGGGAGGTCGGAGATACCCTGCTGCGCGAGATCGCAACCAGGCTCAACTCCATCGTTCGTGAATCGGATTCCCTGGCGCGCCTCGGCGGTGACCAGTTCGGCATCCTGTTGCAACCGGTCAGCAATTTTCGGGCGGCAACCGAGCGGATAATCAGCGAAGTGCTTGATTCATTCGACATGCCGTTCACCTGCGGCGACAAACAACTGTGTGTCAACCTGACGTTGGGCATCGCCCGCTTTCCCGATGACGGCACCAATCATGAATCCCTGCTCAGCAATGCCGAAAGTGCCATGCAACGCGCCAAGCGTAATGGCCTGCCATATCAGTATTATGACCCGATGAACGATGTAAGCCCGGTCAAGCAACTGTGCTATTCCGGACAGATCCGCTCCGCCCTGGATAACAACGAATTCGAATTGCACTATCAACCGCAGGTCGACATCCGGACATCCGAGGTTATCGGTGCGGAAGCCTTGCTGCGCTGGGAACATCCCGGAGAGGGAACAGTAATGCCGCAACGCATCATACCGGTCGCCGAGCAGCTGGGCATGATTACACCCATAACCGATTGGGTACTGGTCACAGCGCTGCATCAATGTCGGCAATGGTCGTTCTCCGGCAACCACCTGGTTGTATCTGTCAACGTATCAGCACGGTCATTCCAGAATCCGCGGCTCCTCGACAAGGTTTTCTGGGCATTGCAGGAGGCGGGGGTCGATGGCGAGTCTCTCGAGATCGAGATTACCGAGGCGACACTCATGCAGGACATGCAGCGGGCACGAGCCGTACTGTCAAGCCTGAGCAATCATGGCGTCACCATTGCGATCGATGATTTCGGTACCGGCTATTCATCGCTCTCATACCTCAAGCAGTTGCCGATCCATACCCTCAAGATCGACCAATCCTTCATCATGGACGTGGCCTTTGACAACCAGGATGTGGCGATAGTGCGCTCCATTATCGACCTGGGGCACAACCTGGGTTACCGTGTGGTCGCCGAAGGTGTGGAAAACGGCATGGCCTGGGACATGCTCGACTCGCTTGGCTGCGATATCGCCCAGGGATTTCATATCAGCAGGCCGCTCCCGGACAGCCGGTTCAGCGACTGGCTGCAGGATCAGGATTGGCCTGCCTGAGGCCGTAATCGGCGCTGCGAATGCCGGAGAATTCCTTTCTGGAGGCTTCGGCTCCCCGGTATCGAAACACGGCATGCTTGCCTGATTAAACCTGGAAACAGAGAAAGCATATCCCCCTCGCGCCATTTATCCGGCGCATACACTCTTTCGTCAAAAATGTGACTAACGTCAAACTTTCTGGACGGCATCTGCGGATACTCTAGTTTATCCCAAATAAACAACAAGATAAGGGGTGTTACAAGCTCCGGGGATGCTTGTATTTCAAGTTGGTACGCATATTGCTCTAACTCTGGCAGACCAAGTACGCCGGCAGCAGAAACGCTGGTGTGGTGAATGGCAAATCGAGCAAAGAGCCCGGCAGCACATGCAAATTTCAGAATACAAACTTGGACAGGACACAGCGACCGCTGCGGTGGTACCGGTCAGGGTGATTGCAGTTACCGGGGGTAAAGGTGGCAGCGGTAAGACCAGTATAGCGGTCAATCTCGCCTGGTCTCTGGCAGAACTGGGCCAGCGCACCTTGTTGCTGGATGCCGATCTCGGTATGGCCAATGTTGATGTCCTGCTGGGACTGAACCCTGCTCATACCCTTATGGATGTCCTTTACCGGCAGTACCGGCTGGAGGAGATCGTCATCGGAGTCACCGACAACCTGCTGGTGATTCCGTCGGCAAGAGGCGGCAGCCGGTTAGCGAATGCGGATGCATGGGAATGTGCCGGACTGATACGTGCGTTCAGTGACCTTAAGCAGCCATTGGATACCCTGGTTATCGATACTGCCTCGGGGCTGTCACAGAGCGTTTCGAGCTTCTGCCGTGCCGCCAGCGAAATCCTGATGGTCACCAATAACGAGCCGGCGGCGATACACGACACGGTCGCGCAAATAAAGGTGCTGTCGGTAGAGCATGGAATCGGGAAATTCCATATCCTGACTAACAAAGTGGATTCGTTTGCCGAGGGCAAGTCCTTGTTTCAGGAACTCCTCGGTCATTTCAGTGACGATCATGCATGTTTACTGTTTCATGCGGGTTCTATCCCTGCTGATGAACAGCTGCACATGGCTGCCCTTTCACACTGCCCCGTTGTGACCGCTTTTCCACGCAGTCGGTCCGCTATGGCACTGAAGAATCTCTCCCGACGCATCTCCACCTGGCCACGTCCTGCGGGTGCCAGCGGCGGTCTTGAGTTTTTCGTAGAACGCCAGTTTCAAAACCAGAACACAGCAATGGAGGTGATATCATGAAAAGCAATGCAGCCAATGTTTCCGCTGATCACAAGAGCGCCAACGAACTCGTGGTGGAGCATGAACCGCTGGTGAAGCGAATCGCCTTTCATCTGATGAGTCGCCTGCCGGCGAGTGTTCAGGCCGATGACCTCATCCAGGCCGGCATGATCGGCCTCATCGAGGCATCGAGAAAATTCGACCCTGAACAGGGTGCCAGCTTCGAGACATATGCCGGTATTCGTATCCGCGGTGCCATGCTCGACGAGATCCGCCGCACCGACTGGACACCACGCTCTGTGCATCGCAAGGCACGCGAGGTGGCCGAGGCGGTACGCAAGATCGAAAATGAAAAGGGACGCGATGCGCGTGATGTCGAAGTTGCCGAGGTGATGGGACTGGAACTGAGCGAGTACCACAAGATCCTTCAGGATGCTACGGGCTGCAGGATTTTCAGCTTTGAGGATCCGGGTTCGATCGGTGATGAAAGTCTGGCACACAGTCACCGTCATCCAAACCAGCCGCTGGAAAACCTGCAGAATTGCGACTTCAAACATGGGCTGATCAAAGCGATCAAGGGCTTACCGGAACGTGAGCGACTGGTCATGGCACTGTACTACGATGAAGAGCTGAATCTCCGCGAGATCGGCGAAATCCTGGGCGTCAGTGAATCCCGGGTTTGCCAGATACACGGGCAGGCGCTGATCCGCCTGCGGGCACGCATGGAGATATGGTTGGCCGATTAGCCTGGATTTTTCACCGGGGATTGTTGAGAGTCATCTTCTGTTGATAAAGTCGAGATGGCGGTGAATAACCGGAAAACAAAGAGTTTCCCGGGTATGCCTGGCGCGAAGGGAAATTCGCGCAAGTGACTTCAGAGTGCTGATATCGTGACTATCCATTCGAAACAGCAGCCCGTCTGGTACACTCGCCGCCAGGGGATCATCCGCGGGCCATTCAGCGCCCGGCATGTGACCCGTTATATCCTGCTTGGACGCATTCGACTGCAGGATGAACTGAGTGTCGACCAGGTTTCCTGGAGCTGCGCGGAGAGTGTCACCGACCTTATGCCACCGGAGTTGTCCGATCTTTCCAGCTGGGATAATTACCAGCAACTGGTCATATCCCGCATGAAGGTGGACGAACGCAAGGGAGAGCGACGCAGGGCTGGAAGCAATGCTGGCAATAGACCCGAAACGGACCGCCGCAAGAACCCTGACCGGCGTCGCAATGACGATGGCGAGTTCGTGACCAGGCATATGTTCAACAGGGATTTCAGCTATCTGGCAAATTCGCCACAGTCACACCGCCTGCGAACCCTGCTGTTGGCATTGCTGCTGGCGACGCTGTTGTATGCATGGCTGGCGCCTAGCCAGTATTGATTATTTCTGTCCCGCCCGAGCGTCGTATTTCGACAACGCTTGCCGCAAAGGACCGTGTCGTATAACGCTCGATCTCCACGGTGCCGGACCAGTAATCGCGTGGTAGCCCGGCCTTCGCCTTGAGATGACTCAGAAAATCCGCCGGCTCCGGCAGTGATTCCCAGACACTGGGTAGAAAGGTTCCGCGATTCCGGCCGTCTTGCAACACCAGGCCATCTATGCCCGGTCTCAGGCTGGCCTGCAATTCCTGCTCGCTGCTGAATTCCACGGGCTCGGTTGGCCCCAGGACCGAGATTTCGATTTCCAGATCCTGCAGCTCCTTTGCGCTCAGCGCCGGAAAGCGCGGATCCCGGAAGGCGGCTGCATAGGCATTCCTGGCAACGTCCTCCAACAGGCTGCTCACCGGCGTGAGCGATCCGATACAACCCCGCAGGTTGCCGCTGCGTTTCAGTGTGACGAAACTTGCCCCCCTGGCAGCCAGTGCTGGCGGATAGCAGCCCGGTTCGGGATCGAGCCGCTTACCCGTTTCCAGCCCTGCTTCTATGGCCTTCAGCGCAATACGTAACAAACTGGTACGTTCCGCGTCCGTGCAGGGCTCGTCAGCGGTTAATGACATAGGTACCGTAGCCTACGACCTGGTTACGCGGTCCCGCCGTATCTCCCGAATTGCGCAGGTCCAGCGTCTCCACGGCAAGGCCGTGTTGCCTGGCATAAAGCAGCAGGCCGCTGACCGGGTTCCGTCCGCAGGCATCCTCGTAACTGATTTTCTCGAAGGCCAGTGACTCGATGGCGTCCGAGGTGGCGCGATCCCGTTGCCGGGCGGCTGCGTAGTCATGGTAGTGGCTGAGATCGGAGCTGATCACCAGCAGGGTTTCCGAACCGCCCCATAACAACTCGATGGCTTCGCAGACCTCCGTCGCAGTGGCATCGCCGACCACGACCGGGACCAGGGTGAAACTGTTCAGCGTTTCCTGAAGAAATGGCAGATGGACTTCGACGCTGTGCTCAAATCGGTGGGAATCGTTGTCGATGTGTACCTGGGGTAGTGCAAGCAGGCATTGAATGGATTCGGTGTCCAGGGAAATCTCGCCCAGCGGTGTCTGGAACACGGCGGCATCCGGCACGGCGATGCCGCGGAACGCAACGCGGTGTGAAGGCCCCATGACGATGACCCGCTGGATGCTGTCCGCAACGGCGGGCAGGCGGGCATATCCGGTAGCCGCTACCGGGCCTGAATAGATGTAGCCGGCATGGGGTACGATCATGGCCTTGGGTGCCGGCCAGGTGTCGCGTGGAACCACCGTCAACATGGTGACGAGCATGTCATGCAGCTCACCCTTTCCCGCTGGGTAAAAAGTACCGGCTACCGCCGCTTGCCTGATGCCGTTCATCCCGTATGCTCCCGGTTGCAATCGATGAAAAACATAGATTCCACCACCCCCGTTTTCAAGCCGCGAGTGCCGGTTCAGGAATGGCTGAATGGCTCAGCTTTCGTTCCAACGCAAAACTACCCCGGCAAGTGGCGGGAGCGTGACAGGCAGACAATGCGGCCGGCCGTCACAGGATACCGGCTGGGTCCGGATTCGTCCGCTGTTGCCGATATCCGAACCGCCGTAATATCCGGAATCCGAATTCAGCAATTCCTGGTAGCTGCCTTCAAAGGGTACACCGATGTGGTAGTCACGGCGCGGTACCGGTGTGAAATTCAGGGCAACCACTATGATATTATCCCTGTCGCGGCGCAAATAAGTCAGAACGGAAACATCCGAGGCATTGCAGTCGATCCACTCGAAGCCGCTCGGGCTGAAATCATGGCGGTGCAGCTCGCTGTTGTCGCGGTAGAGCCGGTTCAGATCGCCGATCAGGGTCTGCATGCCACGATGGTATTCGTATTCGAGCAGGTGCCATTCGATGCTGGTGTCGCAGTTCCATTCATGTCCCTGCGCGATCTCGTTGCCCATGAATAGCAACTTCTTGCCGGGGAAGGTGAACATGTAGGTGTACAGCAGGCGAAGGTTGGCAAAGCGTTGCCATTCATCGCCGGGCTGCTTGTAGATCATGGACTGTTTGCCGTGCACGACCTCGTCATGCGAAAACGGCAGGACGAAATTTTCCGTGAAGGCATAGAGCAGACCAAATGACAGGTCATTGTGGTGGAACTTTCTGTGTACCGGTTCGTGCTGCATGTAGCGCAGCGAATCGTGCATCCAGCCCATGTTCCATTTCATGCTGAATCCCAGGCCGCCGCTTTCGACGGGTCGACTGACACCCGGCCAGGCGGTGGATTCTTCCGCGATCATCATGCTGCCGGGGAACTCGGCATGGGTGATGGTATTGAGCTCCCGCAGAAAGGCCACGGCCTCCAGATTCTCGCGGCCTCCATAGATGTTGGGCAGCCATTCGCCGGCCTTACGGGAATAGTCGTGATAAAGCATCGAAGCGACGGCATCGACGCGCAGCCCATCGAGATGAAATTCCTCCAGCCAGAAGACCGCACTGGATATCAGGTAGTTCTTGACCTCGTTGCGGCCGTAGTTGTAGATCAGTGTACCCCAGTCGAGATGCTCGCCGCGACGCGGGTCGTGGTGTTCATAGAGCGCTGTACCATCGAATTCGGCCAGGCCGTAGGCATCCTTGGGAAAGTGGGCCGGTACCCAGTCGAGCAGCACACCGAAGCCGTGCTGGTGGCAGTGGTCGACGAAATAGCGGAAATCGTCCGGTTCACCGAAGCGGCTGGTCGGTGCGAAATACCCGGTAGTCTGGTATCCCCATGATGCATCCAGGGGGTGCTCGGTAATGGGCAGCAGCTCGATATGGGTGAAACCGGTTTTTTGCAGATACTCCACCATGCGTTCAGCGAGTTCGCGGTAGCCCATGAAAAGACCCTGAGCGTTGCGCATCCAGGACCCCAGGTGGACTTCGTAGATGGATACCGGTTTCTGCTGCCAGTTGTAATTGCGGCGATGATCCATCCACTCTTCATCGCCCCAGTTGTAAGGAGCCTGTGACGGTATGCAGGCAGCCGTTGCTGGCCGCATTTCGAATTGTTGTCCATAAGGGTCAGTTTTCAGAAGAATTCTTCCGTGATTCTGGGTGCGAATCTCATATTTGTAGGGCACCCCTGCCGTTAGATCGGGTATAAAGATTTCCCACACGCCTCTGCCTTCCCGTACCCGCATGGCGTGGCAGCGGCCATCCCAGTGATTGAAATCGCCGACGACGCTGACGCGTTCTGCGGATGGCGCCCAGACGGCGAAACGGACACCGTGTATGCCGTCCACCTGGACCTTATGCGCCCCCAGCACCCGGTAGATATGCCAGTGACTGCCTTCTCCGAACAGGTGCAGATCGTAATCGGACAACTGCGGCGGAAAGCAGTAGGGGTCATAGGCTACATGCTCGGCACCGTAGGCATCACACCACAACAGACGGTAACGGTCGGGCACCTGGCCGGCCTTGCCGCGCCATTCAAACAGATCGGTATTGCCGATGCGCTCCAGTGGGTCGACGGTATCGGCAATACGCACCCAGGCCGCACCCGGTATGAAAGCGCGCACCATATCCTCATCGCCAAAGCCATGCTTCCCCAGCAGCGAGAAGGGGTCGTGATGGCGAGCCTGTAACAATCGCTGCAGTTCGGCGGAAACCTCGTGCGGCTGGGTGTTGGCTGGATCTGACTGTAACATGGCGGTTATGGGTTCAGGGTATCGATGCTGCGGGAAGCGCCGGGTGAAAAACTCGAAATTTCAGCGCGGGGTAACTATACAGTCAAAGGACTTGCCCATACAATATCGACCTCCCGGAAACAACAAAGCAGTCATTCGCGACGCGACCCCAATCATGCAATCCTACGATAATTTACGTTTTGTCAGCCGTCTTACCCGTAATACCCTGGCATTGATCCTGGCGGGTGGGCGCGGCTCGCGATTGCGTCAAATGACCCTGTGGCGCGCCAAACCGGCGGTGCCGTTCGGTGGAAAGTTCAGAATTATCGACTTCCCACTCTCCAATTGTCTGAATTCCGGAATCCGGATGATCGGGGTGCTCACCCAGTACAAGGCCCACTCACTGATCCAGCATATCCAGCAGGGCTGGAGCTTCCTGCGCGGTGAGTTTGGCGAGTTCATCGAGTTGTTGCCGGCGCAGCAGCGGATCGAATCCACCTGGTATGCCGGTACCGCCGATGCAGTCTACCAGAATCTCGATATTATCCGCATACACAAGCCCGAACTTGTGCTGATCCTGGCAGGTGACCACATTTATAAGATGGATTATGGCGCGATGCTGGCCCATCATGTGGAATCACAAGCCGATATGACCGTCGGTTGCATAGAGGTGCCCGTGGAAACCGCCAAGGCCTTCGGGGTGATCTCGATCGATAACAACGGCAGGGTGGTGGAATTCAACGAAAAACCGGAGGAACCCACCCCCGTACCGGGCAATCACTCGGTGGCGCTGGCCTCCATGGGCATCTATGTGTTCAATACCTCTTTCCTGTATGAGCAGCTTATCAGGGATGCCGATGATATCTATTCCACCCACGACTTCGGTCATGACATCATTCCGCGGCTGATCGAAAAATACCGGGTATTCAGCTTTCCGTTCCGGGACACCCAGGGCAAGCAAAGCGCCTACTGGCGCGATGTCGGGACAATAGATGCTTTCTGGGAGGCCAACCTGGAACTGATTGGTGTGGTCCCGGAATTGAATCTCTATGACGAAAAGTGGCCGATCTGGACCTATCAGGAACAGCTGCCGCCCGCCAAGTTCATTTTCGACGACGACGACCGGCGCGGCATGGCGTTGGATTCCATGGTATCCGGCGGCTGCCTGATTTCCGGTGCCACGGTACGTCATTCCCTGCTGTTTTCCAACGTCAGGGTAAGCTCGCACACCGTTCTGCAGGATGTGGTGGCGCTGCCCAATGTCCGCTTCGGACGTAACTGCCGTATCACCAAGGCTGTAATCGACAAGGGCTGCTTGATTCCCGATGGCACCGTGATCGGTAAGGACCCGGAAGCCGATGCAGAGCGTTTCTATCTCAGTCCGGGCGGTGTGGTGCTGGTGACACCGGAAATGCTTGGGCAGGAATTCCACTTTGTCAGGTGATACCCCGCTGAATGTCGTCATTTGCTGGCACATGCACCAGCCGCAATACTGCGACCTGATCAGCGGCACCTATCAGCTTCCCTGGTCCTATCTGCATGCCACCAAGGACTACATCGATATGGCGGCCCACCTTACAGCCGCCCCTGAAGCCAGGGCGGTGGTCAATTTCGCACCGGTGCTGCTGGAGCAGCTTTCAGATTACGCCGGACAGGTAAACGGCTTCCTGTCCGAAAACAAGGCCTTACGCGACCCGTTGCTGGCTGCGCTTGCCTGTCCGGTACTGCCGGCCAGCAAGGAACAACGCATGTCGCTGGTGAGTGCCTGCCTGCGGGTCAATGAATTGCGCTCCATCCGCCGCTTTTCCAGCTACCAGAAGCTGGCGGAAATGGCGCGCTGGTTCCATGAACATCCCTCCGGCATGCTGTACCTCGGCGATCAGTTCATCATCGACCTACTGGTCTGGTATCACCTTGCCTGGATGGGTGAAACCGTCCGCCGGGATAACAAGCTGTTGCAGGAGCTGATGGAGAAGGGTTCCGGTTTCAGTCTCAAGGAACGCCGCAAGCTGCTGAAGCTGATCGGGGAGTTACTCTCCAGCGTGATCGACCGCTACCGCATGCTGGCGGAGAAAGGGCAGGTCGAACTCTCCATGTCTCCCTATGCCCATCCCATCGTGCCATTGCTGCTGGACCTGCAGACGGCACACGAGGCTATGCCCGATGTGAATATGCCGGCACTGGAGGTCTATCCCGGTGGTGAAGAGCGGGCACGCTGGCATATCAAGGAGGGTATCGATGTCTTCGAGCAGTTCCTGGGTATGCGCCCCACCGGTTGCTGGCCCTCCGAGGGCGGAGTCAGCGAGGCGACCCTGCGAATGCTTGAGGAACATGGCATCAAGTGGGCCGCCAGCGGGGAATCGGTGTTTCATCACAGCATGGCCAACCCAAAAAATGCCGCACTGGCCGGGGCAAGCCTGCACCAGGGTTTCCGCCTCAGTGATGGCGAATTGACCTGTTTTTTCCGCGATGACGGCCTCTCCGACCTGATCGGCTTTACCTATTCCGACTGGCATGCCGACGATGCGGTGGCCAATTTGATCCAGCATCTGGAAAACATCGCCGCCACGGCCCGGGGCCAGAAGAATGCCCTGGTTTCCATCATTCTGGATGGCGAGAACGCCTGGGAACATTTCCCGGAGAATGGCTATCACTTCCTGAATACCCTCTACCGCAAGCTGTCCGATCATCCGCGTCTCAGGATGACGACCTACTCGGAATACCTGTCCACCCGGCGTAACTCACCGCGGTTGCGGAATCTGGTCAGCGGCAGTTGGGTATACGGGACCTTCTCGACCTGGATCGGGGATAAGGACAAGAACCGAGGCTGGGACATGCTCGGTGATGCGAAGATGGCTTTCGACGAAGCTGTGGCGGAGAACAGTATCGGCGGCGAGCAATTGCTGGCCGCACGGCATCAATTGTCGATCTGTGAAGGCTCCGACTGGTTCTGGTGGTTCGGCGACTACAACTCCGCCGATACAGTCAGTGATTTCGAGCGCCTGTTCCGCATGCATCTCTCCAATCTCTATCACCTGCTCGGTAAGGAACCACCCGAGTACCTCTCACTGGTTTTTGCCCACGGCGGCGGCAGCCCGTTGCAGGGCGGCGTAATGCGCAAGGGCCAGTACACTGCCTGACTGCCCATGACTAACTCGAGAACTTTGCTCATTGATTAATCCCCTTACAGATCGCCGCGCCGGCGTACTGCTGCATCCCACGTCCCTGCCGAACAGTCGCGAGCACGGTGATCTCGGGAAGGATGCGCGGCGGTTCGTGGATTTCCTGCATGCGGCGGGATTCACGGTATGGCAGATGCTGCCGCTGGGACCGACCCACTGTGACCGCTCACCATACCAATGCCTGTCCGTGCATGCGGGTGATGAAGAACTGATCAGCCTGAACGACCTGATTGCCCGTGGCTGGCTCGATGCCGCCAGCTGCGACAAGGACCGCTTCCACACCTGCCTGGGTGCCGCACGTGAGCGCTTCCGACGGCGGGCCCGGCCTGGGGAACAGGCCGCCTACCGGTCCTTCAAGGAGGAAAACAGCTACTGGCTCGCGGACTACTCCCTGTACCAGGCGATTCGCAAGACGCTGGGCTACGCCTCCTGGCATGACTGGCCGATCCCTTTGCGGGATCGTGAGATGGCGGCACTCAACAGGTTTCGCAAGTCCCAGGCGGACCAGATCGAGCAGGTCTGTTTCGAGCAATACCTGTTTTTCCTGCAGTGGTTCGAATTACTCGACTATGCCCATGCACATGGCGTCTGCCTGTTCGGGGACATGCCCATCTATGTTGCTTACGACAGCGCCGATGTCTGGGCGAATCGGGAACTGTTCGCATTGGACCGGAATGGAGACCTCGAACTGGTTGCCGGGGTTCCTCCCGACTATTTCTCCGCCACCGGCCAGCGCTGGGGCAACCCCCTGTACCGTTGGGACAGGATCCGGAAATCGGATTATCGCTGGTGGCTGGATCGCATGCGCACCCAGCTGAAGCTGTTCGATATCATTCGCCTGGATCACTTCCGGGGCTTCGAAAAATACTGGGAAATCCCGGCATCCTGTGAGACCGCGATCGACGGACGCTGGGTGGAAGGACCCGGAAAAGGTCTGTTCGACCGCCTGAAGCGGGAATTCGGTGAATTACCCCTGGTGGCGGAAGACCTGGGCATCATCACCCCCGAGGTTGACGCCCTGCGCCTGCACTATGGTTTCCCCGGCATGAAGATCCTGCAGTTCGCCTTCGATGGCGGAGAAAAGAACCCTTACCTGCCACAGCATCACGAACCGCTTTCCGTCGTCTATACCGGCACGCACGACAACGATACAACCCTGGGCTGGTACAACAGTCTCGACGAGCGCACGCGCTGCATCGTGGCCGAATACCTGCAGCAGCCCATGGATGACATGCCCTGGCCGATTATCCGCACCGCACTGGCATCCGTCGCAGGGCTGGCCATCGTCCCCATGCAGGACCTGCTGTGTCTCGACAGTAAACACCGCATGAATACACCCGGCAGCTCCAGCGGTAACTGGCACTGGCGTTTCGACTGGAAGCAAGTGACGCCGGAACTGGCCGGGCGCCTGCACGAACTCGTCACGCGCTACGGGCGAGCCGATGCCCGCATACCACTGGAGAGAAAGGCGGCATCGTGCTTCACTCAGGTCATGCATCCGGACAAAGCAGGATAAGCTCCGCCGGCCCTGTGGCGTTTTCTTTTCACTGGATGGTGCCGAGGGCGAGAGTCGAACTCGCACGACCAAAGGCCACCTGATTTTGAGTCAGGCGCGTCTACCAGTTCCGCCACCCCGGCCCTATTCTGATACCCCGTCAACCATACGGGGCGACCCTAGTATAAGCCATCCCTGCGAACGGGCAAGCCGTGTCAAACGTCACTGTGCTACCATGCCGCGCCATGCGCCGGGCCGACTTCCATTACGTGCTGCCCCAGGAACGGATTGCACATTATCCTCTCGATGAACGCAGCAGCAGCCGGATGCTGTGCGTTGATCCCCGGACCGATACCCTCAGCGACCGCAGCTTCCGGGACCTGCCGGACATGCTGTCACCCGGAGATCTGCTGGTATTCAACGATACCCGGGTCATCCCCGCGCGCCTGTACGGCAGCAAACGAACCGGCGGCAGGGTAGAGGTGCTGGTCGAGCGGATCACCGGCAACAATAAGGCCCTGGCGCATGTGCGTGCCAGCAAACCCCCCGGCCCCGGCACGACGATCGAGTTTGCCGCGGGCGCAACGGCGATGATCGAAGGCAGGGAACAGGATCTGTACCGGCTGCAATTCAGCGGCGCTGACGGCATTGCGTCAATACTGGAACAACAGGGCCACGTGCCGCTGCCGCCTTATATACGGCGCAGCGACGAGGCATCCGACCACGAACGTTACCAGACCATCTATGCCAGCCGGCCCGGCGCGGTGGCGGCACCAACGGCCGGCCTGCATTTCGACGAGTGCAGCCTGCGGCGACTGGACGAGCACGGGGTCGAGACGGCCCGGGTTACCCTGCATGTGGGCGCGGGGACATTTCAGCCGGTACACACTGATGACCTGGCAGCGCACATCATGCACCACGAGTACTATGAAGTCGGCAATGAGACCTGTGTCCGGATTGCTGCCGCTCGCCGGCGGGGCGGCAGGATCGTCGCGGTCGGCACCACCGTGGTACGCAGCCTTGAGGCGGCGGCAGCCGACTCGGGCACGCCGCAACCCTGCTGTGGCGAGACCAACCTGTTCATTACGCCAGGCTACCAGTTTCGCTGTGTGGACGCCCTGCTGACGAATTTCCACTTGCCGGAGTCAACCCTGCTGATGCTGGTGTGCGCCTTTGGCGGCCATGCCAGGGTAATGGCCGCCTACCGGTATGCCATCGCAGAGCGTTATCGCTTCTACAGCTATGGCGACGCCATGTTCCTGGCGTCCCGTGCAGTCGCTGAACAAGGCTGAGGCCGTGAAATTCAGTTATACGCACACGGACGGCTACGCCCGGCGGGGTAGAATCGAGTGCCCGAGGGGCGGTATCGATACCCCTGCCTTCATGCCCGTGGGCACCTATGGGACGGTCAAGGCCATGACACCGGAGGAGGTCGGCGCCACTGGCGCGCAGATCCTGCTGGGCAATACCTTTCATCTCATGCTGCGGCCAGGGACCGAAATCATCCGCCTGCATGGAACCCTGCACGATTTCATGCGCTGGCAGGGTCCGATTCTGACCGATTCGGGGGGGTTCCAGGTGTTCAGCCTGGACAGCCTGCGAAAGATCACGGAACAGGGTGTTTCCTTCCGCTCGCCCGTGAACGGCGACCGGGTCTTCCTCGGACCGGAGGAATCCATGCGCATACAACGCGAACTGGGGGCCGACATCGTCATGATCTTCGACGAGTGCACACCCTACCCGGCAACACGGGACGAGACACGCACCTCCATGGAACTGTCCCTGCGCTGGGCCCGGCGCAGTCGTGAGGCGCATGGTGATAACCCCGCGGCCCTGTTCGGCATCATCCAGGGCGGGATCTACCCGGAGCTGCGCAGTGCCTCGCTGGACGGACTGCTGGAGATCGGCTTCGACGGCTATGCCCTGGGCGGTCTGTCAGTGGGTGAAAGCAAGGCGGAGCGGGCGGCCATACTGACACACAGCGCCACGGCCATGCCCGCGGAGGCGCCACGCTATCTCATGGGTGTGGGCACGCCGGAGGATATCGTCGAGGCCGTGCGGCAGGGGATCGATATGTTCGATTGCGTCATGCCGACACGCAATGCCCGTAACGGGCACCTGTTCACCCATGACGGGGTGGTGCGCATCCGCAACAGCGCCAATAGTCGCGATACCGGTCCTCTTGACGCGCACTGTGATTGCTATACCTGCCGCAATTACAGCCGTGCCTATCTGCATCATCTGGACAAGTGTAACGAAATTCTGGGCGCCCGCCTGCATACCATCCATAACCTGAGCTACTACCAGAAGTTGATGGCTGGACTGCGGTACGCCATCGAGTGCAACATTCTGGACGCGTTCCGAAAGGATTTTTACGAGCAACGGAGTCAAATGCCGCCAGCTGTGCCATAATACGGCGCTTTGACCGGCACGCAGGGGTGTGGTCCAGGTATGCCCTCAGGCGAAAGGAAAGAGTGAGGTACGAGCAATGAATTTTTTTATATCCGATGCAATGGCCGCGGCGCCACAGGGGCCGGGGGAGGCACTCACCAGCTTTCTACCGCTGATTTTTATATTCATCGTTTTCTATTTCCTGTTGATCCGACCGCAAAGTAAAAAGGCCAAGGAACACAAACAGATGGTCGAGGCACTGGCCAAGGGAGATGAAATCGTCACTAATGGCGGACTGTTGGGCCGCATCACCAAGGTCGGGGACAACTTCGTCGAACTGGAGGTTGCGGAGGGCGTGACCGTCAAGGTGCAGCGCCAGGCCGCCGCAAACCTCATGCCCAAGGGAACGATCAAGGGCCTCTAGGATCAATCCCAAGGACTGCACGCAACTATGAACCGGTATTCTCTCTGGAAATACATCCTGATCCTGGTCGTGCTGCTGATCGGCGCGGTCTATGCACTGCCCAATCTGTACGGCGAGGACCCCGCCCTGCAGGTTTCGGGTGTGCGTTCGGCGAGTGTGGACAAGGAGACCATGGCGTCCATTGAGGCGACACTCAAGAGCGCGAAGATCCCCATCAAGTCGATGGAATCGGAACAGGGCAGGCTGCTGATCCGATTCCCGGATACAGAGACGCAGCTGAAGGCCGTCGACTATGTCAAATCCGTGCTGGGGACGGACTATGTGGTGGCCCTGAACCTGGCACCGGCAACACCGGCGTGGCTGAGCGAGGTAAACGCGCTGCCGATGTATCTCGGCCTGGACTTGCGCGGTGGCGTGTATTTCCTGCTGGAAGTGGACATGGATGCTGCCGTAAAACAGGCGATCGAACGCTATACCGGTGAATTGCGTGGTATCCTGCGCGAAACCAAGATTCGATATGCCAGTATTCGGGCCGAAGAACGCGGCGTACGCATTATTTTCAGAAGTGTGGATGACCGGGACAAGGCACGTGAAGTTATTCACAAGGAATCCCCAACGCTGGTGCTGGAAGATCTGGACGAGGCTGACAAGACCGGCCTGTTTGCCAGGCCGAATGAACAGGAGGTGCGCGAGGTTCGGCAATTCGCCCTGCAACAGAACATCCTCACCCTGCGAAACCGTGTCAATGAACTGGGCGTCGCGGAACCGGTGATCCAGCAGCAGGGTGCGGGGCGTATCGTGGTGCAATTACCGGGCGTGCAGGACACTGCTCAGGCAAAGCGCATTCTCGGTGCCACGGCAACGCTGGAGTACCGTGCCGTGGATATCGAGCACGATATCGATCGGGCACTGGCCGGCAAGGTGCCGGCGGGCTCACGCCTGTACCATGATCGCGATGGCAACCCGGTATTGCTGAAGAAATCGGTCATCGCAACCGGCGACCAGATCATCAATGCCCGCTCTGGATTTGACCAGCGTAGTGGCAGTCCGAATGTCACCGTGATGCTGGATGCCAAGGGTGCCCGCAGCATGCTGAAGTTCACCAAGGAAAATGTCGGCAAGCCAATGGCGGTGGTGTTCATCGAGAACCGGACGGAGACCAAACTGGTCGACGGGAAACCCGTGAAGACGACCGCCAAGGTGGAAGAGGTGGTCAGCGTCGCGACCATTCGGGACGTCTTCAGCAAGCGATTCCAGACCACCGGCCTTGACAGCCCCCAGGAGGCCCATGAACTGGCGCTGATCCTGCGTTCCGGGGCGCTGGCCGCTCCCATCGAGATTGTCGAGGAACGTACCGTGGGACCCAGCCTCGGCAAGGACAACATCGAACAGGGGTTCAACTCGGTGGTAATCGGTTTCTTCGCCGTACTGATCTTCATGGTCCTGTATTACCGGATCTTCGGACTGGTGGCGGATCTCGCCCTGAGCGCGAATCTGGTATTGATTGTCGCCATCCTTTCGATGCTGCAGGCCACGCTGACCCTGCCGGGTATTGCCGGTATCGTGTTGACGGTCGGCATGGCCGTGGACGCAAACGTGCTGATCTTCGAGCGTATCCGCGAGGAACTGCGCAACGGCAACAGTCCGCAGGCCAGCATTCAGGCCGGTTACGAGAAGGCGTTCTCGACCATCGCCGATGCCAATATCACTACCCTCATCGCCGCCATCGTGCTGCTGAGTTACGGCACGGGGCCGATCAAGGGATTTGCCGTGACGCTTTCCATCGGTATTCTCACTTCCATGTTCACCGCCATCATGGGTACCCGTGCGGTGATCAATCTGATCTATGGTGGCAGGCGTCTCACACGCCTCGTGGTCTGACCGTTCAGAGGTTGATATAAAATGCGTATATTGAAGGGCAGCGTTGCCATCGACTTCATGGGCAAGCGTTACGTCGCCATAGTGCTGTCAGCGATCCTGCTGGTTGTCTCGATCGGGTCGCTGGTCGTGCGGGGGCTCAATTTCGGTATTGATTTCACCGGTGGCACACTGATCGAGGTTGGCTACCCGCAGGCGGTCGACCTGGAGGATGTGCGTGCCGCCCTGACCAAATCCGATTTGGCACAGATTCAGGTGCAGTACTTCGGTACATCGCGCGACGTACTGGTCCGCATTGCACCGCAGGAAGGCAAGGAAAGCGCGCAATTGAGCGAAGACGTAATGGCGGCATTGCGTATGCAGGACCCCGGTGTGGAAAAACGGCGGGTGGAATTCGTTGGTCCCCAGGTGGGTGAAGAACTCACCGAACAGGGCGGGCTTGCCATGATCTATGCCCTGATCGGTATCCTCATCTACATCGTGGTGCGCTTCCAGTGGCGACTTGCCCCCGGCGCGGTGATGTCACTGATACACGATGTGATTATCACCGTGGGCTTTTTTTCCCTGCTCCAGATCGACTTCGATCTCACCGTGGTGGCTGCCCTGCTGGCCGTGATAGGTTACTCACTCAATGACACTATCGTGGTCTACGATCGTATTCGCGAGAATTTTCGCAGGATGCGCAAGGGTTCGCCGCAAGAGATTATCAATGCCTCGATCAACCAGACGCTGTCACGTACCTTGATGACATCTTTCACGACACTGCTGGTACTGATTGCCCTGTTCGTTTTCGGTGGCAAAGTGATACATGCCTTTTCGTCGGCGTTGATACTGGGTATCGTTGTCGGCACCTATTCCTCGATCTACGTGGCCAGTGCCGCCGCGCTCGAACTGGGCATCACCAAGGCGGACCTGATGCCGGCCCCGAAAGAAGAAGGGCGCGACAGCGGTACTGGCTGACAGCGACCTTCCGGGTGTTGCACCGTCGCGCCGGCGGGGAGCCTGTCTATTTTTTCCCGGTGATCCTCCCGGCCGGGAACGACACAATGATGGCCTGCTGCTCCAGTGTGGTGGTATTGCCCGCCTGTTCCACGGATACGATATCCATCCTTGCGGTCTCACTGCCACTGCATGCCTGACTGGTGAATTCGAACATGCCGTCCAGCACGTCCCGCATGATCAGTTCCAGTGCGACACCATCGATTCTCTTGCTGTTCAGTTTGTTCTGCACGACTTCCCCTCTTCAGCGGATCCCCGGCCATGCTGCTTGCAGGACGGGTGACATGTACCGGACTGTTGTCTTGGCATCGGCGCTGGCAATACAAACTTGAACAGGTAAGAAGACCGATTTATTGCCGGTTCCGGGATAAACTGAACGGTTTCAGCGCAAGCGGTGAGCGGCAGTAGGAAATGCATTAACCTGCATGTTTCATCGTGCGGCGCAGTGGGTTTACAACCTGTTGAGAGAACCTGGGTAGTATCGAATTATGCATAAATCTAAAGAATTTCCAGGAGGCTGTCCCGGCCTTGGCTGGTTCTCGGGTTTTCGTACTTGCGAGGTACAGGGATTTACAACTGCCGCGGGAGGCAGGAGAGGAGAAGGGGAGACCGGGAACCGGGTCCCAGTGAGAAAGGCAGGTTACTTTCCGGCCAGGTCAGGTGTCACGCAGGGGCGGATCTTCTTGAGGATTTCGGCGAACACCTTGGGATTCCCAGCTACAATGTTACCGGATTCCAGGTAGCCATGCCCGCCGAGAAAATCCCCGGACAGGCCGCCGGCCTCCTGGATGAGCAGTACGCCGGCCGCCATGTCCCAGACCTTGAGGCCGATTTCCCAGAAACCATCGAAACGGCCCGAGGCGACATAGGCAAGATCGAGTGCAGCAGAGCCAGCGCGGCGGATACCGGCGGTCTGCTGAAACAGCAGCCGAAACATCTGCAGATAACTGTCCATATGTTGTTGCGACTTGAACGGAAAACCGGTCCCCAGCAATGCACCTTCCAGAGTGCGGCGATTGCTCACGCGAATGCGCCGCTCGTTCAGCATGGCACCGCCACCCCGTGTCGCGGTGAATAACTCATGGCGCATCGGATCATAGATGACCCCATGCATCAGACGCCCCCTGTGTCGCAGGGCGATGGAAACGGCATACTGGGGTAAACCATGCAGGTAGTTTGTCGTGCCGTCGAGCGGATCGATAATCCACTCGAAGTCATTCCCTGACTGGCTGCCGCTTTCCTCCGCCAGAATCGCGTGATCAGGATAGGCCTTGTGCAGGATGGCGATGATTTCCTGCTCGGCCTTGCGGTCCACCTCAGTGACGAAGTCATTGCGTTCCTTGGTGTGGAACGAGATGCTGCCCAGCCTGTCGATATTGCGGATGATGATGTTTCCTGCGCTGCGCGCGGCGCGGACGGCTATGTTCAGCATCGGCTGCATGGGTGTGTATTCCTGCGGGACTTGCCTGGAAACGGCAGCGAAGCATAACAGAGTCGGGAAGGACTATGAATGCCGCCAGGGTGCGTCACCCGATGGAATTCATCACCGGGCGTGGCGTCGCGATCAGTGGCGGGATTTCTGCCGACGGTAGCTGTTTCGCAGTTTCTCCCTTTCCCTGGGGGACATCTGTTCGTACTGGTTGTGTTTGCGCTCCACCGCCTGGCGCTTTTCCGGCGACAGTTGCAGATATTGACGCGCACCCTGGCGCAGTTTCTGCTGTTTGCCGGGGGTGAGTCTCGACCACTCCGAACGATGCTTGCCGAGTACCGCCTGTTCTTCCTGGCTCAGGTCATTCCAGGGGATCCCCGATTCGGCCTGTGCCGGAAGTGTGGTGGCGCCCAGCATGATTGCGAGCAGCAACGTTGCAGCCAGCGTTCCCCGCAGCCGTTCAGGTATTGTTCGGGTTGACGCTTTCATTACCGTTTCCGCTGTCTTTCTGATTCGCCAGCCACAGGTAGAAATCCAGGTCCTCGTAGATATCTGGAACATCCTCGGTATCCTGGACAGCCAATTGCTGCGTATTGTCGGTATCCGTCTGGATCATCCAGACCCCGACAAATACGGCGAGCAGCAGTAGCGCCGCGCTCGCATAGGGAACCAGGCCATGATGCCGGGCCCGGACTTCGGTACGCATGGCCTGCACGCGTGCCTTTTGCAGTGAAAGGGAAAGGGACTCGGCATCGAGTTCAGGACCCAGGGCATTGGGTTGCAGGGGCCGCCAGTCGTTGCGTTCCCGGCAGGCCGGGCAATGTGCCATGTGCTGTTCCAGGGCCGCCCTGCTCGCCGGCTGCTCATCCAGCAGGCCCGCACGCAGACGGTCGAGTTGCTCGAGATCAGGATGTGGTTGGGCGCGCATGTTCCCATACCTCCGCCAATTGTTCACGTAATGCCTGCATTGCCCGGAAATGATGCTGTTTGACGCTGTTCTCCGAGCACCCGAGGGTTGTGGCTGTTTCCTTGATACTCATACCACGCCATTCCCGCAGAATGAAGACCTGGCGCTGCCGCTCCGATAGAGATTGCAGCGCCTCGGCCACCCGGTTACGCAACTCGGCTGCGATGCATTCCACCTCCGGTGCGGTAATCCCGTCATCACGCGTGTCCTCCGGAATCTCGAATTCCGCCGAACTCCCGTTCACATCATGATGAGAACGGAACAATCCTGTCAAGGACACCAAGCGTTGCTTGCCCTGTTCGAACAGCCGCCGGCGCCGGACATCGTTGATTTTACTCTTCAGGATGGTGCGAAACAGCGCCGGCCACTGGTCCGCGGGTTTGTCGCGATAATACTCCACCAGACGGGTCATGCTGTCCTGCACCACATCCAGCGCCGCCTCCCGGTCCCAGAGTGCTGCGTAAGCCAAATAGAAGGCCCTGTCCTCGTTGTCGGCAAGAAATGTTTCCATGGCCGCGGTTTTCTGCTGATTGCTGCGCAAGGCGGGTATTGGCTCTGTAACTGTCCGGCTTTCCGCGACCATCCGCGCATTGGGTGGTGCGGTCTGCTGAAGGGAGTCTGTCCCGGAAAGATGATGCGCCGGGGCAGCCTGCCTACGAGCGGCCAGTATACCCGATCCCGGCATACCGCGAGCGAGTCCCGTGAGGTCCATCACCATCCCGAACGGCAAACCGTCGATGGTGTCCGCGGTCATCGTGCCCATACCTGCTCCAGTGTTCATGATGTTTGTGATATCTGCTGAGGTGTTCACGGCCCTGTCCGGGATGAGAGTACCCGGCGGAGCACTGGTAGTGGCCGGTATCGGCCCGGCCCCGGGGAAAGGTGCGCGGCTCGCTCGCAGTAGCCAGAGATGGCTGAAGCTGTATAGAGAGTTTCATGGGAGCGGCTCCTTTTCCGGTTATCCTATAAGGCAATAACGTGGAGTTGCGGTTTTGGTTAACAGCTAAGGAAGATCAATATCAACTCCGCATATGCCCCAGAACCTGGCCGAGCCGAACCATCCCGCCGCATTGCAGTTCCGCCTGCCAGTCGATCCGGTTGCGCCCGAAAAGCAGGATCACGGTCGAACCCATGTTGAACCTGCCCATTTCCTCACCTTGCCGCAGAACAGTCGCCGTGGTACCGGGGCTGGAGTAGTGGGCGACTTCAGGCGATCCGGTGGATTTCGGGCCGGCCACACCCCCCCATACGGTTTCCATGCAGGAGACAAAGATGGCACCGACCATAACCAGCGCCATGGGGCCGGCAGCCGTATCAAAAATGCTGCACAGGCGCTCGTTGCGGTTGAACAGCCCGGGGATTGCGCGCACGGTGTGCGGAGCCACGCTGAACAGTCGCCCGGGGATATAGCAGGTCTCCTGCAGTCTGCCGCTGACCGGCATATGAATCCGGTGATAATCCCGCGGGGACAGATACAGCGTGATGAAGGCGCCATCGCGAAAGGGGGCGGCACGGTCCGGATCCCCGCCCAGCAAGGTCTCCAGTGAATACTCGCGCCCCTTGGCCTGGATCAGCCTGCCCTCTCTGATCGTGCCCAGTTCGCTGATACTACCGTCCACCGGACAGGAGATGGCATCCGCTGATTCCGGCATCAGCCGTGCGCCGGGGCGTAATGCGCGGGTAAAAAAGCTGTTGAAGTCCGGGAAATCGCGATGGTTGTGGAGCTGCGCTTCTGACAGGTCGACCCGGAAATGGCTGATAAAGGCACGAATCAGGAAGTTTTTCCACCAACCGCACTGCCAGCGAGCTGCCTTGCGCACCAGCCCGGACAGCAGCTGGTGAGGCAGCAGCGCGAGCGGCCACGATTTCAGTCGGTCCAGCAGGCTGTCGGCTGTGGTCGACATGAACGCACCGGGTTAATAAGGGTGATTCCGGTGTTCTTCGCCCGGACCGGCCTGGACGGGAACCGGCCGGGTAATGCGGATACCGTCGCTGCGGTACAGGACCAGGGTGACCGAATCACCCTGTCGTGGTACATGGACCGGTTCGAAGAGCATCAGGTGCAGGCCGCCGGGTTTCGGTACCACGCTGCCGCCGGCAGGTGGCATCAATTACTCCACGGGTAGCATACGCGCGACGGTCTTCTCGATCACCGTGCGGTGCAGCTGCGTCGAGGCGAAGTCCGGTCTGGTCACCTCCGCGGTCTTGATGTCCGAGCCGGTCAGGTCCGACAGCCTGCTAGAGGCGACCGGAACCCGGGATACGGGCGGTGGCTGGCGCACCCTTGCACCGCTGATATCCATTGTTGCCGCGGTCGGCTGGGTGCCCGGCAGGAATTCAGGCAGCCGGCAGAGCTGTAACAGAACGGAAGGCGTTATAATCCCTCCCGTCAAAAAACGTTCGTGGAGCAAGTGGTGTGTACCGGATTGCATGGGCGGTGATTATTCCACAGAGCAGGGTACGAATCACCCATATGGGCGAATTGCTCCATTTCCTCGGATGTGCACGCTAATGGCCGGCGCGATGACTGCGAGAGAGCTGATTCGTCAGGGTGCGGCATTATTCACCCGCGCGGGGCTGGCATTCGGACACGGTACCGACAACGCAGCGGACGAGGCCGCCGCCCTTGTTCTGCATGCCCTGGGGATCGGTTATGACAGTCCGGACAGCGTGCTGGACAAAAGCCTGACGGATGAGGAGTGCACCCGTGCGCGGACCCTGCTGGAGGCACGCACGAGCACCCGCAAACCCACGGCCTACCTGATCAACGAGGCCTGGTTTGCGGGGCTGCCGTTCTATGTCGATGAACGCGTCCTGGTGCCCCGTTCGCCCATTGCCGAGTTGGTCGAAAGCGGTTTCTATCCATGGATAGACCCGCAACGCGTCAAGCGGATTCTGGACCTCTGCACCGGCAGCGGATGTATCGGGATCGCGGCCGCAATGGCCCTGCCTGGCACCCGCATTGACGCCACCGACATCTCCGGTGACGCCCTGGACGTTGCCAGGATGAATATCCGCCGCTTCGGGTTGGAGGGACGGGTCGAAGCGATCGAGTCCAATATATTTTCGGGGATCTTCGGGCGGACCTACGATGTGATTGTGAGCAACCCGCCTTACGTCCCGGTCAGTGACCTGCGGGTTTTGCCCGAGGAGTTCGGGCACGAACCGGAAATCGGTCTGGCTGCAGGGTTGGACGGTATGGATATCGTGGTACGCATCCTGGTGGACGCCGCCCGATTCCTGAACGAATCCGGCATTCTGGTGGTAGAGGTGGGTCACTATCGTGACATCCTGTCCGCCCTGTACGAGGATGTCCCTTTTTTGTGGCTGGATTTCGAATACGGCGGAGAGGGCGTGTTCCTGCTGGATCGCGCGTCGCTTGCCGCGTGCCAGGAAAGCTTTAACCGGATAGCCCGCAAGCGGTTACAATCAAGCGCAGTTGCGGCAGGAGAGATACGGCAATGAGTGCCAGAGCGAAATCGGCGGAAGAGTATGTCGGACTCGTCGAACAGGTCATTGACGAATTGCTGGACATGATCGAGGCAGCCAGTTTCGACTATGACGAAATCGACTCCAGCCCGGGATATGTCGAGGTCCTGCTGAAAGAGATGCGTGCCATGCGGGCATCCATGGCGGATGGCAGTTATCAGTTCGGACGCTCGGATCTGCCCTTCATGAGAATCGTCAGGCAACACACGGACAAGGATCTGCCCTGCATCCGGCTGTTATACCTGATCAACCAGACCCATCGTGAAGGCCTGGACATCAACAAAGGGTAATCCGGAATCCCTGCCAGCAGGCCTCAAGCCTTGGGGCGGTAGATCAGGCCGGGTCTGATCAGCAGTTCGTCCCTGTTCAACTGGTCGAGCGGGAATTCCCCGTCGACGTTGATGGCGATCCGGTCGAATACATAGGTCACGTTACAGGACTCAATTGTCTGGTAAATAGGCTGCCCAAGGAAGTTTCCGACTGCCGCCGCATGCTGCGCGTTTACCTGTGCCACGTTGCTCTCCTTTGTGCTGCGGGATTACTCAACTGCATGCAGCGTATCGGATGGTGCTTGACTGATCTTTAATCGGAGAGGGGCGACGCTGCTGAGTAGAGTCGTTACAATAGAACGATGTCAGGAAACAGCTTCGGAAAACTCTTCACGGTAACCGGTTTCGGTGAAAGTCACGGGCCGGCGTTGGGTTGTGTGGTCGATGGTTGTCCCCCGGGCCTTGCGCTCAGCGAGGCGGATTTGCAGCACGACCTGGACCGGCGCAAGCCTGGCAAGTCGCGGCACACCACGCAGCGCCGTGAGGCAGACGAGGTGGAGATCCTCTCGGGGATATTCGAGGGCAGGACGACCGGCTCACCCATTGGGCTGCTGATTCGCAATAACGATCAGCGATCCCGGGACTACGGTAATCTCATGGACCGGTTCCGTCCCGGGCATGCCGATTACACCTATCAGCAAAAATACGGACTGCGTGACTACCGTGGTGGCGGCCGTTCCTCGGCACGGGAGACCGCCATGCGGGTTGCCGCCGGGGCCATCGCTAAAAAATACCTGTACCAAACCTGGGGTATCGAAATTCGTGGCTATCTTGCCCAACTTGGCCCCATCCACCTTGAACTGGTGGACTGGAGCACGGTCGAGGAAAACGCGTTCTTTTCTCCGGATCCGGAGCGGGTGTCCGAACTGGAAGCCTACATGGATGCCTTGCGCAAGGAGGGAAATTCGGTCGGCGCCCGCATCAACGTGGTCGCCACGGGGGTGCCGCCGGGGCTGGGCGAGCCGATCTTCGACCGCCTGGATGCCGATATCGCACATGCCCTGATGAGCATCAACGCGGTCAAGGGTGTGGAGATCGGCGCAGGCTTCGCCTGCGTGGAACAAAAAGGCACCGAGCATCGGGACGAAATCACCCCGCAAGGTTTTCTCGGCAACCAGGCCGGCGGCGTGCTCGGTGGCATCTCCAGCGGCCAGGACATTCTGGCCAGCATCGCCCTCAAGCCGACCTCCAGTATTCGCATTCCCGGCAGGACGGTGGACGTCAACGGCAACCCCGTCGAGGTCGTCACCCTTGGGCGCCACGATCCCTGCGTCGGCATCCGCGCCACGCCGATCGCTGAAGCCATGCTGGCGCTGGTTCTTATGGATCATGCCTTGCGCCAGCGCGCACAGAACGCGGACGTGGCCAGCATGACCCCGGTGATACCCCCGAGTGCGGCTGAGTAGCCCGGATTTCTCGCCGTGCGGCGCGATATAAAGATCACGATATGTTGAGGGAGCTCAGAGTGTGACCAGTAAGCGGAAAACAGAGTGTTTCCCGGGGATGCCTGTCCCAGTCCCGGCTGGTTCTCGTGCGCCAGCACCCGGGATCCCGGTGAGATATCCAGGCTAGCATTACCTGTTCCCCGGGCTGTTATGATTTACTGGCGACTGTCCGGTTTCTATCTGTTCTACTTCGCCACCCTCGGCGCACTCGTGCCGTTCTGGAGCCTGTACCTGAAATCACTTGGTTTTGGGGTCAAGGAAATCGGCCAACTGGTCGCGATTCTCATGGCCACCAAGATCGTGGCACCGAATATCTGGGGCTGGATCGCGGATCATACGGGCTCCCGGATGCAGATCGTGCGAATTGCGTGCCTTCTGGCCGCCATCGCATTCAGCGGTGTATTCGCAGGCAGCAGCTACTGGTGGCTGGTCCTGGTCATGATGGTCTTCAGCTTTTTCTGGAATGCTTCGCTGCCGCAGTTCGAGGCAACCACGATGAATCATCTCGGTGTGCATACCCACCGCTACAGTGGTGTTCGCCTGTGGGGTTCGATCGGCTTCATCGTCTCTGTTGCCGGTGTCGGCCCGCTGCTCGGCAACTACGGGACCGGGCTGTTACCGGCGGTTCTGCTCATACTGTTTACATTCATCTGGCTCAGCAGCCTGGTGGTACCGGAATCGGCAGCTGGACATCTGGCGCTCGAACAGATTCCCCTGCGGCGGGTCCTGAGGCGTCCGGAAGTGTTGGCCATGCTGGCAGTGTGTTTCCTGGTCCAAACAAGTCACGGGCCGTACTATACCTTCTTCAGCCTCTATCTGGAGGATTACGGTTATACGACCGCGGTCATCGGCGAGTTGTGGGCACTGGGAGTGGTGGCCGAAATCGGGGTGTTTCTGCTGATGCCGAAACTGCTGCCACGCTACGGAGCCCGGCGGCTGCTACTGTTTGCATTGGGACTGACGGCGCTGCGTTGGCTGTTGACGGCCGCTTTCGCCCACAACCTCCCGCTGATCACGCTTGCCCAGTCGCTGCATGCCGCCAGTTTCGGCTTACACCATGCGGTCATGATCCACCTGTTTCACACCCTGTTTACGGGTATACACCAGGGGCGAGGCCAGGGACTATACAGCAGCGTGAGTTTCGGCGCCGGTGGTGCGCTGGGCAGTCTGGTGAGCGGTTATCTCTGGTACGGGATAGGCCCGGAGTCCATGTATATGCTGGCGGCCGCTACCGCCCTGGCCGGTTTGATAGTCGTCTACCTTGGCATCCCGGCCACCCCGAACCCCTCCGAATAAATGGCTTCAGGTCAGCCATCAATGGCCCTTACATAACGCGCGTCAGCGTGAATATCGTTTATACCGCCACGAAAGCACAAGAAACAACACTGGGTATTTATTCAATAATTCTGTGGATTTCCTGGCCGCTGATCGAGATTCGAGTTCAAGTGAGCGGCATTCAGGTCAGACATCTTATATAATCCTGCGCTTGCAGAGATGCCCGTTTGCGGAAATCGAATCCATGCCCGGCAAGACACTCTACGACAAACTCTGGGATGCCCATATCGTCAGGCAGGATGCGGACGGGACGGCGCTGCTCTATATCGACCGTCATCTGGTGCATGAGGTGACCTCCCCCCAGGCGTTCGAGGGCTTGCGGCTTGCGGGTCGCGAGCCCTGGCGTGTGGATTCCATTCTGGCCGTGCCGGACCACAATGTCCCGACCACGAACCGCCATGCCGGGATCACCGATCCGGTCTCGCGCATCCAGATCGAAACACTGGATCGCAATTGCGGTGATCTCGGCATTCGCGAATTTTCCATGAACGACCCGCGCCAGGGCATCGTCCATGTGATAGGACCGGAGCAGGGTGCGACCCTGCCGGGCATGACGGTGGTCTGTGGAGATTCCCACACCTCCACGCACGGGGCTTTCGGCGCATTGGCCTTTGGAGTCGGCACCTCGGATGTCGAGCATGTTCTGGCCACCCAGTGCCTGCTTATGAAAAAGACCCGTAACCTGCGCGTCAGGGTTGACGGGCGGCTGGCCCCGGGGGTATCCGCCAAGGATGTCGTGCTTGCCATCATCGGCAGGATCGGTACCGCCGGAGGCACCGGCCACACGATCGAATTCGCAGGCAGCGTCATACAGACACTGTCGATGGAAGGTCGCATGACCGTTTGCAACATGACAATCGAGGCCGGCGCCCGGGCCGGGATGGTGGCGGTGGATGGTACCACCCTCGAGTATCTGGCGGGGCGACCCTATGCCCCGCAGGGAAAGTTGTGGGAACGCGCTGCGGCGGCCTGGGAAGAACTGCACAGCGATGATGATGCCGAATTCGATCGTACCGTGACGCTGGATGCCACACAGCTGGCGCCTCAGGTAACCTGGGGCACGTCACCGGAAATGGTCGTGCCCGTCGACGCAGTGATCCCGGACCCCGGCGCCGAACTGGACAGCGTCAAGCGTGAGGGTATGCGCAAGGCACTGGCCTACATGGACCTGCAGCCCGGCACACCGATCACGGCCATTCGCCCCGATCATGTATTCATCGGTTCCTGCACCAATGCACGTATCGAGGATCTGCGTACCGCGGCCGTCACCATACGCGGGCGTAAGGTCGCGCACGGCATCAAGCAGGCGCTGGTCGTACCGGGTTCCGGACTGGTAAAGCGCCAGGCGGAAGCGGAAGGGCTGGACAAGCTATTCCTGGAGGCCGGTTTCGAATGGCGTGAACCTGGCTGCTCGATGTGCTTGGCGATGAATGCGGACCGGCTGTCGCCCGGCGATCGTTGCGCCTCGACATCGAACCGTAATTTCGAGGGACGCCAAGGTCAGGGCGGAAGGACCCACCTGGTCAGCCCGGCCATGGCGGCACTGGCCGCCGTGACGGGACATTTCGCGGACATCCGCACGGAATCGGGCTGATTAAAGGCAAACAGTAGAATGGACAAATTTGAAATCATCGATGCCCTGGTGGCGCCGCTGGACCGGCCCAATGTCGATACTGATGCCATCATCCCCAAGCAATTCCTGAAATCGATCAATCGCACCGGCTTCGGTCCCAATCTGTTTGATGAGTGGCGCTACCTGGGCACGGGTGAACCCGGCATGGACAATTCGCAGCGCACGCCGAATCCCGACTTCGTTCTCAATCAGCCCCGGTACGAGGGGGCGGGCATCCTGCTCGCCCGGGAAAATTTCGGTTGCGGCTCGTCCCGGGAACACGCCGTCTGGGCCCTGCTGGATTACGGCTTTCGCGTCGTCATCGCGCCTAGCTTCGCCGACATCTTCTTCAACAATTGCTTCAAGAACGGGGTATTGCCCATCATCCTGTCGGCGGAACGCGTCGACCGCCTGTTCAGGCAGGTCGAGGACTTACCGGGCTACCGCATGATAGTGAATCTGCAGGAACAGCAGATCACCACACAGACCGGCGATACGATTCAGTTCGAGGTGGACAATTTCCGCAAGGACTGTTTGCTGAGGGGGCTTGATGACATCGGACTGACACTGCAACATGCCGGAGAAATTCTCGAATTCGAGGAACGGCGCCGACAGGAGGCTCCCTGGCTGTTCGATCGGCAGGATTGATCAGTCGATTCACCGCATGAACACTACACGTAAAATCGCCATTCTCCCCGGCGACGGGATCGGCCCGGAAATCGTGGCCGAGGCGGTCAAGGTGCTGGATGCCCTGCGCGCCGGCCATGGATTGTCCATTGCGCTGGAGTATGCGCCGGTCGGCGGCGCAGGCTACGAGGCGGCCGGCAAACCCCTGCCGGACGCCACGCTCGCACTGGCAAGGTCGGCGGATGCCATCCTGCTGGGGGCGGTGGGTGGGCCCCAGTGGGATGGCCTGGAACGTCCATTACGTCCGGAGCAGGGCCTGCTCGGGCTGCGCGCCGGACTGGAACTGTTCGCCAACCTGCGCCCGGCGATCCTCTACCCGCAGCTTGCCGGGGCATCCACACTGCGGCCGGAGGTGGTCGGCGGACTGGATATCATGATCGTGCGGGAACTCACCGGTGGCATCTACTTCGGCCGGCCACGAGGGATCCGCCTGCGGGAGGACGGCCAGCGGGAAGGAATCAATACCCTGGTCTACAGCGAAGTGGAGATCGAGCGCATCGGCCGGTCGGCCTTCGAAATCGCGCGCAAGCGTTCCCGGAGCCTGTGCTCCGTGGACAAGGCCAATGTGCTCGAATGCAGCGAACTCTGGCGCGAGGTGATCACCGCACTGGCGCGGGATTACAACGATGTCAAGCTGAGCCACATGTATGTCGACAACGCCGCCATGCAGTTGGTGCGTGCGCCGAAACAGTTTGATGTCATCGTGACCGGCAATATGTTTGGCGATATCCTCTCGGATGCGGCGGCCATGCTAACCGGCTCCATCGGCATGCTGCCGTCCGCCTCGCTGGACAGCAGCGGCAAGGGCATGTATGAACCCATCCACGGGTCCGCCCCCGATATCGCGGGCAGGGGTATCGCCAATCCACTTGCGACCATACTCTCGGTCGCCATGATGCTGCGATACAGCCTGAACGAGCCGGAACTGGCGCAGCGGATCGAGGCTGCGGTCGGCGTAGTGCTGGATGCCGGCCTGCGGACACCGGACCTCGCGGCTGACGGTGTGCCTGTCGTCGGCACGCAGGAAATGGGAGATGCAGTGGTCGCGGCATTGCAGGCGGATTAGTGTTATCAACTCCAGGATAGACAGCGGAAATGTCAGATAAATATGATGTGGCGGTTGTCGGTGCCACCGGTGCCGTGGGCGAGGCCATGCTGGAAATCCTCGCGGACAGGCGGTTTCCCGTAAACAAGGTATACGCGCTGGCGAGCGAACGCTCCGCCGGCAAGAAAGTTCCTTTCGGTAATACCTGGCTCACCGTGGAGGATCTCGACGGATTTGACTTTTCCAAAGCACGAATCGGGCTGTTTTCGGCCGGGGCGAGCATATCCAGTGTCTACGCACCCATCGCCGCAGAGGCCGGTTGTGTTGTGGTCGACAACACCTCCCGGTTTCGCTACGAGGACGATATTCCGCTGGTGGTGCCGGAGGTCAATCCCCATGCCATCGCCGGCTACAAGACACGTGGAATCATCGCCAACCCGAATTGCTCCACTATCCAGATGCTGGTCGCACTCAAACCGCTGCACGATGCCGCCGGTATCGAGCGTATCAATGTCTGCACTTACCAGGCCGTTTCCGGCACCGGCAAGGAGGCGATCGAGGAACTGGCGAGCCAGACCGCGGAACTGCTGAATGGCCGACCGGTCAAGCCGGTCGTCTATCCGCGCCAGATCGCCTTCAACGTCCTGCCGCACATCGATGTGTTTCAGGAAAACGGTTACACCAAGGAAGAAATGAAAATGGTCTGGGAGACGCGCAAGATCATGGAAGCGCCGGAAATCCAGGTGAATCCGACTGCCGTGCGGGTTCCGGTATTCTTCGGGCACTCGGAGGCGGTTCATATCGAAACCCGCAGGAAATTGACCGCCTCCGAGGCCACCGAATTGCTTGAGCGGGCACCGGGCGTAGTGGTACTGGACAAGCGAGAGGACGGGGGCTATCCGACTGCGGTCACGGAAGCCACCGGGCAGGATCCGGTTTATGTCGGGAGGATTCGCGAGGACATCTCACACCCGCAAGGTTTAGACCTGTGGGTGGTTGCCGATAATGTCCGCAAAGGCGCAGCCCTGAACAGCATTCAGATCGCGGAAATCTTGGTCAAAGAGTATTTGTGAGCTATAGTGCTGCCACTCTGCTGGCAGCAACATGCGAAATACAGGGCGTTGTGTAAAGGTTCCGTAAGGAACCGGGATGAAATCCAACAGATGGGGATATTTGGCATGTTCAGAAAATCGGCTGTGGCTGCAGCCCTGCTCTTCATTACTGCATCTTCCAGCGCACTCGCACTGGGTCTCGGTGAAATCGACATGCAGTCGGCGCTGAACCAGCCGATGAATGCCGTTATTCATCTGACCTCGGCAGCAGGCATGGACCTGTCCGGAATCAAGGTCAATATCGCCTCCGCTGAAGCACATGCACGGGCGGGCCTGTCGAGATCGAGGGCACTCGGGAATTTCAGATTCAAGGTTGAGCAGGACGGCAGCGGCCAGCCTGTGGTACACATTACCAGCGCTGATACGATTCACGAACCCTTTCTGGAATTCATCCTGGAACTCTCCTGGCCAAATGGCCATCTCATGCGCCAGTATACGGTTCTGATTGATCCCCCGCTCACCATGCCGGCAACACCCGCCATTCCGGCACCGCCGGTGTCGAGTACGCCCATGCCAAGGGCATCCGTGGTAACGCCCGCACGCCCCCGGAGCGCGCAGGCATATGCGCACGCACACCCGATTCAAAGCCCAGCTCAGAACGGCGGCCAGCCAGCCACCAGCTATGGCCCGATTAAGCGCAGTGAGACCCTCTGGAGCATTGCCAGGGAGCTGCGGCCGGACGATAGTGTATCCATCGAGCAGATGATGCTCGCCCTGCAGCGGGCCAACCCCAACGCTTTCATCAACAACAACGTCAATAATCTCAAGGCGGGCGTAACGCTCCAGATACCGTCCCGTGACGAGATCGTTTCCGTCAGCGCACGCGATGCCCGCGCTGAATTCGATCGCCAGTACCAGGAATGGAAGGCTGGCTCGACAAGCCTCGCCGATAGCAATGCTGCGCAGGCCGTCGCTGACAGTAGTGGCGCTGAGGCGGAAACAACACCCACAACTGCCGCAGCACCTGAGTCGGCCGCCGCCGTGATTACGGAGAGCAAACTGCAGCTGACCGCACCGGAAGGTGAACCTGTTACCGGCGCCGCCACCGGTGGTGATCCGCAGGCTGCGGAGACGGACAGCAAGACTGACCTCGAGCAGCAGCTGGCACTGGCAAATGAAGCCGCGGAGACCAGCAAGGCCGAGTCGGAGGAACTGCAGTCGCGGGTAACCGACCTGGAAGATCAGGTGACGACCATGAAGCGCCTGCTGGAACTCAAGGATGAAGAATTGGCCAGCATCCAGAATCAACAGGCTGCAGAAGCAGCAGCGGAAAATGAGCAGCCGGTCACGCAAGCTGAAGAGCCGGAGGTGGCGAATGACAATGCCGTTGCAGCAGAGGAAAGCCCCGAGGCAGATGTGCTACCCGTCGAGGATTCAACGGCTGAAGTCCCTCTAGAGTCATCCGGAATCATCAATAAACTGATGAATAATCCGTTACTGGCCGGACTGGGTGTACTGGTTGCCATATTGTTGGGGGGGTTGATCTGGGCATCCAACCGGCGCAAGGGGAGTCAGGGCATGTTCGATGACGAAATGACCCTTGAGAAACGGCTGGCAGTGGAAAATGCAGCCAGCGAGAACCAAACTCGCCCGGTTGTCGACATGGATGAGCCGCGCCGTGAGTCTGAGCCTGCCGGTGAGCATGAATCCAATGAAGGCGATCCGCTGACCGAAGCCGATGTCTACCTTGCCTATGGCCGCTTGCAGCAGGCGGAAAACGTTCTGGTTGCTGCACTGGAGAAGGCACCGGACGATATGGCCCTGCGACTGAAACTCCTGGAGGTTTACCATGCCGGCGGCGATGCAGCGGCATTTGACGATACCGCACGGGATTTCCGGGACAGCGTCCAGGCGGATGATGCGGTCTGGCTGAAAGTGGCTGCCATGGGAACCGAGCTCTCACCGGAAAACGAGCTCTACAAGGAAGCCGCAAGCGATGATACCAATCTCGATTTCGACATCGATCTCACCGCGCTTGAGGATGGCGGGGAGACGACGGAATTGAGTGGGGCTGCCGAACCGGTTGACGACGACATCGTAGCCGACATGGATGCCGGGGAACATCCCACAGAGACGGAACCGGAGAGCGTTGAGTTCAGCACCGATGAGTTTGATGTGGCGGATCTTGCCTACGATGAGGCCGAGGATGACATGGAGGGGCTGCTGGATGTCTCTGACGAGGTCAGCACCAAGCTGGATCTTGCCAGGGCCTACCTCGATATGGGGGACCCGGAAGGCGCACGCAGTATCCTCGACGAAGTGCTGGAAGAGGGTAACGAGGCGCAAAAGGACGAGGCCGGGAAGCTGATCGCCGAAATTGCCTGACTGCAAATATCCACCGGCATCATCAGGCTGCCCGCGAAGTCCAAACAGCGGGTAGTCCGTGCCGGCATCGCTCCGGCGAAACGCCGTATTCTCACACCGAACTGCCGGTTCACCTTGCACCGCCAATCCTTGTCGTACCGGAAGAGTATTTTCTCCGGTTTACAGGCTGCTGGCAGAAACTCCTCGGGCCCCGAGAAGCATCTCCTGCTACGAATTGACCTGCCGCCGTTGACGAGCACGGGTGTTCACACTTTCCACCAGTTACTTGTATTGCCCGTGAATGCAGTACCATTCCCGTCCGACTCAAACACCGGGGCTCCGGAAACAGCATGCGTATCGCGCTGGGAATCGAATATGACGGCACGAAGTATCTCGGCTGGCAGCGCCAGGCCGAAGGGCGTACCGTCCAGGGCTGTATCGAGCAGGCCATGTCCAGGGTCGCGGATCATCCCGTCACCGTGGTGTGCGCCGGGCGAACCGATACCGGCGTGCATGCAACCGGTCAGGTAATCCACTTCGACACCGGTTCCCTGCGCGATGCGCGGAACTGGGTGCGTGGTGCCAACACCAACTTGCCCGTAGACATCCGTGTGCAGTGGGCCATTGAACTTCCGGCTTCCTTCCATGCGCGCTTTTCCGCGATCCGCAGGCATTATCGTTACATCATTCTCAACCGGCCGGCGGCGTCCGCATTGCTGAAATACCGTACCTGCTGGGAGTATGCCCATCTGGATACGGTCAGCATGGCCAGGGCCGCGCGACTGCTCGTCGGTGAGCATGATTTCAGTTCCTTCCGGGCAGCCGCCTGCCAGGCCCGGAGTCCGGTACGGACCATATACAGCCTCGATGTCCAGCACAGCGGTGATTTCATCTACCTCGATGTCAGGGCCAATGCCTTCCTGCATCATATGGTACGCTGCATTGCGGGTGCTCTGATTGCAGTCGGGCGTGGTGAACGGGTGCCCGCATGGGTCGGAGAGGTGCTGGCCGCGGCGGACCGTACGGTGAGCGGTTTCAATGCAACACCGGCCGGCCTGTATCTGGCTGCGGTTCGCTACCCGTCTGAAATCACCCTGCCTGGAACGGGCTGGTTGCCGCATTATGGTTGAACGGCATGGCCAATAGCCCTGATTTCAGGTAAGATTTAGCCTCTATCTGTATGAATCTAAAAGAGTTGAAGATCCACACTGTGCGCACTAGGGTAAAAATCTGCGGTATAACACGCGTACAGGATGCCCATGCGGCGGTACAGGCGGGCGCGGATGCGCTGGGCCTGGTGTTCTATCCCCGGAGTCCACGTTATGTTACTCCGGAGCAGGGACGCAGGATCGCCGAAAGCGTAGCACCGTTCGTAACGGTAACGGGGCTGTTCGTCAACGCGATGCCGGACTGGGTCAGGGAAGTGCTGGCAGCCGTGCCGCTGGGCCTGCTGCAGTTCCACGGTCAGGAGAGCAATGAACAATGTAGCTGTTTTGGCCGTCCATTCATTAAATCAATCGCTATGATACCTGAAACGGATTTATCATCCCTTATGACCTGCTACTCGGACGCTGCCGGTTTTCTGCTGGATGCCTGGCAGCCAGAAACCCATGGGGGTGGCGGGATTAGCTTTGACTGGAAACAGGTGCCCCGGGGGCTTGAGAATGAGGTCATCCTGGCGGGCGGACTGACCCCCGAAAATGTTGCTACCGCCATACGAACGGTCAGACCCTACGCGGTTGATGTCAGCACGGGTGTGGAGAGCGCCAAAGGCATCAAGTCCTGGGAAAAAATCGAGACATTCATGAGAGAGGTACGGGACAGTGAAACTGGAACGGGCGGCTGAAGTCGGCAGTGGACGAGACATGCCGGATGAGGGTGGCCATTTCGGCCGCTACGGTGGTCGTTTTGTGGCGGAAACGCTGATGCATCCGCTGAATGACCTCACGGCGGCATACGAGCAATACCGGAGGGACCCGGAATTCCAAGCCGAACTGGACGCGGACCTGGCGTATTTTGTAGGCCGCCCGTCACCGCTGTATTTCGCCGAGCGTCTGACCCGGGAAACCGGTGGGGCGCGCATCTATCTCAAACGCGAAGACCTGAATCACACCGGCGCCCACAAGATCAACAACACGGTCGGCCAGGCACTGATGGCCAAACGAATGGGCAAACAACGGATCATCGCCGAAACCGGAGCCGGACAGCATGGCGTTGCCACGGCCACTGTCGCCGCACGCCTGGGCATGGATTGCGTGGTCTACATGGGCGAGGAGGATATCCGGCGCCAGGCCATCAATGTATACCGCATGCGCCTGCTGGGCGCCGAGGTGGTTGCCGTATCCTCGGGTTCGAAAACCCTCAAGGATGCCTTGAACGAGGCTTTGCGTGACTGGGTGACCAATGTCGACAATACCTTCTATATCATCGGGACCGTGGCGGGCCCCCATCCCTATCCGGTCATGGTGCGGGACTTCCAGGCGATCATAGGCCGGGAAACACGCGAGCAGATCCTGGAGCAGGAAGGCCGCCTCCCGGATGCGCTGGTCGCCTGTGTCGGCGGTGGCTCCAATGCCATCGGGCTGTTCCACCCGTTTCTAGATGATCCGAAGGTTGCACTCTACGGCGTGGAAGGCGGCGGTGACGGCATCGAAACCGGCAGGCATGCGGCGCCGCTTTGCGCCGGCAGTTCAGGTGTGCTGCACGGCAATCGCACCTACCTGATGGAAGACAGCGACGGTCAGATCATCGAGACCCATTCGATTTCCGCGGGTCTGGACTATCCCGGGGTGGGGCCTGAGCACGCCTGGTTGAAGGATACCGGCCGCGCGGAATATGTCGCGATCACCGACACCGAGGCGCTGGCGGCCTTCCACCAGCTCACCCGTGTGGAAGGCATTATGCCGGCACTCGAATCCAGTCATGCCCTCGCTTATGCCACCCGCCTGGCGGCCGGTATGGACCGGGACAGGATCATTGTCGTGAACCTGTCGGGACGCGGTGACAAGGATGTGCATACCATCGCGGCGCTGGAGGGAATCCGGGTATGAGCCGTATAGCCACATGCATGTCCGAACTGCAGGCACGCAAACGCAAGGCGCTGGTTCCCTACATCACGGCCGGTGACCCGCGACCCGACGTGACGGTCCCGCTGTTGCATGCCATGGTTGAGGCCGGAGCCGACATGCTGGAAGTCGGGGTCCCGTTTTCCGATCCCATGGCCGACGGCCCGGTCATCCAGGCCGCCTGCGAGCGTGCGCTCCAGCATCACGTTTCCCTGCACCGGGTGCTGGACATGGTGCGGGAATTTCGTGAACTGGACAGTGCCACCCCGGTCATCCTGATGGGATACCTCAATCCCATCGAAGTCTGGGGCTATGGCGACTTCGCCCGGTCCGCGACCGCTGCCGGTGTGGACGGTGTCCTGACCGTGGATATGCCACCGGAAGAGGCCGCAGACCTGGCGGCGGCCTTGGGAGAGAATGGCCTGGATACCATTTTCCTGCTGGCTCCGACCAGCGATGCCGAGCGTATGCGCAAGGTGGGCAAAATGGCCAGCGGATTTCTCTACTATGTTTCCTTCAAGGGTGTGACAGGGGCCAACAGGCTCGACGTGGCGGCCGTTGCGGAAAAATTGGAAGAACTGCGGTGCCATACCCGCCTGCCGGTGGGCGTGGGTTTCGGTATCCGTGACGGCGAATCGGCTGCCCAGGTGGCACGAGTCGCAGATGCCGTAGTGGTCGGTAGTGTCCTGGTCAACCGGGTGGCCGATCTCGCGGGTACGCCATCCGCCATCCCGGCGGGGGTGGCGGATATCGTTGCCGAAATGCGTGCTGCCATGGATAGCGTCTGAGTTTACATCCGGACCACAACAGCAGGTACAATCCCGCCATGAGCTGGTTCAGCAAACTCGTCCCATCCAAGATACGAACCGTCGGTGGCAACAAGCGGACCGTGCCCGAAGGTCTGTGGGTCAGATGCGAGGGCTGTGGCGCCATCCTATATCGCTCCGAGCTGGAGCGTAACCTGGATGTCTGCCCCAAGTGCGACCATCACATGCGGATCGGCGCCCGTCTGCGTCTGAAGCTGTTTTTGGACGAAAATTCCTCACAGGAAATCGCTGCCGAACTCGAGCCGCAGGATGTCCTGAAATTCCGCGACAGCAAGAAATACAAGGACCGCCTGGGTGCCGCGCAAAAGGCCACCGGTGAGAATGACGCGCTCATCGCCATGAAGGGAACCCTGTATGAGATCCCCGTTGTCGCCACAGCGTTTGAATTCAGGTTCATGGGTGGCTCTATGGGAGCCGTGGTAGGGGAGCGCTTCGTTCGTGCGGCGGATCATTGCCTGCAGGAAAACTGGCCGTTGATCTGTTTTTCCGCCAGCGGCGGTGCCCGCATGCAGGAGGCCCTGTTCTCGCTCATGCAGATGGCCAAGACCAGTGCTGCGCTGGCGAAGCTGTCGGAAGCCGGTATACCCTACATTTCCGTTCTGACCGATCCCACCATGGGTGGAGTTTCGGCCAGTTTCGCCATGCTGGGAGATATCAATATCGCTGAACCCAGGGCTTTGATCGGTTTCGCAGGCCCGCGTGTAATCGAGCAAACGGTGCGTGAAACCCTGCCGGAAGGATTCCAGCGCAGTGAATTTCTGCTGGAGCACGGCGCCATCGACATGATCATGGACCGGCGGGAAATGCGTGACAAGATCGCCAGGCTCCTCGCCATGCTGCTGCACAAACCCGCGACCGACTGAAGTTTCCGTGCCACTCAGGCAGCGGACCCGCACCTACCGGTAATGCCCCGCTTCGAATCATTGCCTGCATGGCTTGCCTGGCAGGAAACCCTGCACCCGAAAAAGATTGACCTGGACCTGGAACGGATCAGAGTGGTGGCGGATCGAATGGGCCTGCTGCAGCCGGAGCATGGCGTCATCACAGTGGCAGGCACCAATGGTAAGGGCTCCAGTACGGTCATGCTCTCCACCATTCTGCATGCGGCCGGATACCGGGTCGGCAGCTACACCTCGCCACACTTGCTGCGCTACAACGAGCGCATCTGCATCTCTGCCAGACCGGCAAGCGACACCGAATTATGCCGGGCATTCGAACGCATCGATCAGGCCAGGGGTCGGGTGACACTGTCCTATTTTGAGTTCGGCACCCTTGCGGCCCTGCAGCTGTTCGCCGAGGGCGGGGTGGACATTGCCGTTCTCGAGGTTGGTCTCGGCGGACGTCTGGACGCAGTGAATATTATTGAACCCGATGCCGCCCTGGTGACTGCCATCGATATCGACCACAGCGCCTGGCTGGGATCGGACCGGGAGACGATTGCTCGCGAAAAGGCGGGGATATTCCGACGCGGTCGGCCGGCCGTGTGTTCCGACCCGGCACCACCCGACAGCCTGGAAGTAATCGCCACCGCGCTGGAAGCAGAATGGTTCTCCCTGGGCCGCCAATACAGCTACACCCTCAATGGTCCCCGCTGGAACTGGCGGGGTCCGCACACCCGGCTCTCGAATCTGCCGCCCCCCGCTCTTGCCGGCAGACATCAGTATAACAATGCGGCAGGGGTTCTTATGGTGCTGGAATCATTGCGTGGCCATTTCCCTGTGGCCCGCTGGGCGATCGAAAGCGGACTGCAGGAGGTAACCCTGGCGGGGCGCTTCCAGATCCTGACCGGTCCCGTGGACGTGATTCTGGATGTCGCCCATAACCCGTCGAGCGGCAGGAGCCTGGCACAGCTGCTCGCCGATAACCCGGTCACCGGCAGCACCTGGATCGTCCTGGGTATGCTGAACGACAAGGAGGTAACCGCCTTCACTGAATCGCTGTTGCCGGTGGTGAATCACTGGTGTCTGGCCGGCTTGGATGTGGAACGCGGCCTGTCCTCTGAACAACTGCGCCAGGCGCTGCCGGCTGCGGCGGCAGACCCGCTTGATTTTCCGAGCGTAGCCGCCGCATTACGGCATGCGCGATTGCTGGCGTCTCCAGGTGACCGGGTGGTTGTCTGCGGCTCGTTTGTTACCGTGGCGGAAGCACTGGTTTGTCATGTATAGTCACGCCCTGTAAGCCGCTGCCTGCAAAATAACCGCCCGGATCGCGGAGCCACTATGGAGCAGAGACTGAAACAGAGACTGGTTGGCGCCATTGTCCTCGTGTCACTGGCCGTCATCTTCATTCCGATCATCCTGGAAGGTCCGGGCGACGACTGGGCGCCACGCAACCACGGCGTTCCCGAACCGCCTCGTATGGATTACGGGGTGGATATGGATCTAGCGCTGCCGCAGGAAGAACAAGCGGAGCGGGAGGAGGCTGACGACGCATCCCTGCAACCGGAGACCGTTGCTGCCCCCATGACCGCAGCACCAGTACCACAGCCTCCGGAACCGGTAACCAGGCCGGAACCCGAACGAAAACCGGAGCCGGTTGCGACTACGCCCGCTACACCCGTTAAACCGCCGCCAGCACCCGTCGTGGCTCCCGCTGCGCGCAGCGCCCCGCACGCCCTGCCACCAGCAGGCTGGTACATCCAGGTCGGCAGTTTCAGCCAGCGGCTGAATGCCGAGGGGCTCCGCGACCGGCTGCAGGCCGCCGGGCACGCCACCCAGCTGCAAACTATCAATATCGGCAAGGCGCAGGTTTACCGGGTTCTGGTAGGCCCGGCAAAAACGCGTAGCCTGGCGGAACGGCAAAACTCACAACTCGAGAAGCAGCAGAAGTTGAAGGGAATCGTGATTGAGTATCCGGGCTGATCTGCAATGGTGATATTCACCATTGATCTGCTAGAATACCAGTGTAGAAAAATCTCATTTAAAGTCAGGGGGCTGGGCGTTTCAAGCTCGCGTTTTCTAGAGGTAAATTATGACCATGGCCTGGATTGATGTAGTAATACTGGGGTTGATTGCACTGTCCGCGATACTCAGCCTGTTCCGCGGCTTCGTCAGGGAAGCGCTGGCACTGGCCAGTTGGCTCATTGCGTTATGGATTGCGATGACCTTTTACGAGGATCTGGCTGTGTGGCTTGCCCAGCAGATACAGGCCCAGTGGTTCCAAACGGCGATGGCCCAGAAGGTCACTGCATTCGCGCTGTTGTTCGTCTGCGTCCTGCTGCTGGGTACCCTGGTCAATTACCTGGTGAGTAAACTGGTCGACAGGACCGGGCTGACGGGTACCGACAGAATGCTGGGAATTATTTTCGGTGTCGCCAGGGGGGCGCTCATCGTTGCCCTGCTGGTGCTGTTTGCCGGCCTTACGCCCATGCCGCAGGATCCCTGGTGGCAGGATTCCCAGTTGATCGGCTATTTCGAGCAACTTGCCATGTGGATGCGCGACTTTCTACCGGCCGAGATCGCCTCCAGTATCCACTACGCCTAGAGCTGGACCGGCAGGGCAATACAGCAGGGGAAAAGCCATGTGTGGCATCATCGGTATGGTTGCCCGCGGCGCCGTCAACCAGTCCATCTATGATGGCCTGACGGTATTGCAGCATCGCGGCCAGGATGCTGCCGGAATCATCACCTGTGACGGCCAGTATCTGCACCTGCGCAAGAACAATGGCCTGGTGCGCGATGTCTTCCATACCCGCCATATGCGGCGCCTGCAGGGCAGTATGGGTATCGGCCATGTGCGCTATCCCACGGCAGGGTGTGACAGCTCGGCAGAGGCTCAGCCGTTTTACGTCAACTCTCCCTACGGGATCTGCCTGGCGCATAACGGCAACCTGACCAACGCGGACAAACTGAAACAGGAACTGTTTCGCGAGGACCTGCGGCAGATCAACACCGACTCGGATTCCGAGGTGCTGCTCAATGTCCTCGCCCATGAGCTGCAGCGCTATGCCAGGCTGCACATGGAAGTCGATGATGTCTTCAATGCCGTGGCCGAGGTTCACAAACGCTGCAACGGCGCCTATGCCGCAATTGCCATGATCACCGGATACGGAATCGTGGCCTTTCGCGATCCCTACGGAATCCGCCCGCTGGTCTACGGCAAGCGGGAAACGCTTCAGGGTACCGAGTACATGGCGGCATCCGAGAGTGTCGCCCTGGACGTGCTCGGCTTTGAACTGATCGGTGATGTCGCCCCGGGCGAGGCGGTGTACATATCGCTGGACGGAAACATCCAGCGGCGGCAATGCGCGCAAAACCCGGTCATGTCGCCGTGCCTCTTCGAATTCGTCTACCTGGCGCGGCCCGATTCCATCATCGACAACGTATCCGTCTATAAGGCCCGCCTGCGCATGGGAGACAAGCTGGCAAACAAGATCCGCCGCGTCTGGCCCGACCATGACATCGATGTGGTGATCCCCATTCCCGATACCAGCCGCACTTCAGCCCTGCAGCTGGCCAACAACCTGGGCATCAAGTACCGCGAGGGCTTTATCAAGAACCGCTACATAGGCCGCACCTTCATCATGCCGGGCCAGCAACAGCGCAGGAAATCGGTGCGCCAGAAGCTCAATGCAATCGACCTGGAGTTCATGGACAAGAATGTTCTGCTGGTCGACGACTCCATCGTGCGCGGCACGACCTCCTCGCAGATTATCGAGATGGCACGGGACGCCGGTGCCCGCAAGGTCTACTTTGCCTCGGCCGCGCCGCCGGTACGGCATCCGAATGTCTACGGCATCGATATGCCGAATTCGGACGAACTGATCGCCTATGGCCGCACGGATGACGAGGTGTGCAGGGAAATCGGGGCGGACTGGCTGATCTTCCAGGACCTCGACGATCTGATCGAAGCGGTCAAGAAGGGAAATTCCGTGATCAATCGCTTTGATGCCTCCGTCTTTACGGGCGAGTACGTTACCGGTGACATCGGCGATGACTATCTCAGTGACCTGCAGGCCAGCCGCAGCGATGCCGCCAAGCACGGACGTCGCAAGCACGATGATGAGGTGATCGATCTTCATAACAGCGCATGAACCGGCATATTGACAGGTTCGCGGCTCTCGATTAGCCTGATATATATATTCCGGCGCCGATTTGATTTCAGCTTGCGGGCGCAGCATAAATACAGCTAAAGCGACGGCACCTGCTTTCCTTTGGCTGGAAGCGGGTTTTTTTTTGCCTGCGTCCCGAATGCCGCAAGTCTGATCCGCCATGACCAGGGGAGTAATCATGTCTACATACGACGAGTTCGAATTTCAGACACGCGCGGTACGTGCCGGACAGCGGCGCAGCGCAGAGGGCGAACATGCGGAGGCGATCTTTCCCACCTCCAGTTACGTCTTCGCCAGCGCCACAGAGGCCGCCGCGAGGTTCGCGGGTGACCAGCCGGGTAATATCTACTCGCGTTTCACCAATCCCACCGTCCGGACCTTCGAGGAAAGGCTGGCATCCCTGGAGGGGGGGGCTAGCTGTGTTGCCACCGCCTCCGGCATGGCGGCGATCCTGGCGACCTGTGCCGGCCTGTTGCAGACCGGGGACCATATCGTTTCCTCGCACAGCATCTTCGGCACGACGACAATGCTGTTCTCTACCTACCTGGCACGCTTCGGGATCGAGACCAGTTTCGTCTCCCTCACCGACGTTACCGCCTGGGAGGCGGCCATCCGCCCGGAGACCCGCCTGCTGTTCCTGGAAACGCCGTCCAATCCGTTGACGGATGTCGCGGACATCGCGCAGCTGGCGGCGCTTGCCCACAGACATGACTGCCTGCTCGTGGTGGACAACTGCTTGTGTACGCCCGCGCTGCAACGGCCGCTGGCACTGGGAGCCGACGTCGTGATTCACTCGGCCACCAAGTATCTCGACGGGCAAGGCAGATGCATCGGTGGCGCGGTGGTGGGGGATGCCGAGCGCGTCGGCAAGGAGGTCTACGGTTTCCTGCGCACCGCGGGTCCGAGCATGAGCCCGTTCAACGCCTGGGTATTCCTCAAGGGACTGGAGACCCTCTCATTGCGCATGCAGGCGCACTGCGCCAGTGCGCTGGAGCTGGCGCAATGGCTGGAACAGCAACCCGGCGTGGCCCGTGTGTATCACCCGGGTCTCGCCTCGCACCCGCAACACGAACTTGCGGCCCGTCAGCAGGACGGTTTTGGCAGTATCGTCTCCTTCGAACTGCAGGGCGGCAGGGAAGAAGCCTGGAAGTTCATCGATGCCACCCGGATATTCTCTATCACCGCGAACCTGGGGGATGCAAAAAGCACCATCACCCATCCGGCGACCACCACCCATGGCCGGCTGACCCCCGAGCAGCGGGATGCCGCCGGGATCTCCGACGGTCTGATCCGGCTCGCCGTCGGTCTGGAAAGCCCTGCCGATCTGCGTGCGGACCTGACCCAGGGTCTCGCAGCGGCGATTAACCGGTAGGACAAGTTTAGTAATGATGCGCTGATGGAGAGTTTGTTCGACCTGGCCCGTGGCTGTATCGCCGTGCGGGATCCGGACGTGAAGGTTGTCGCGACGCTGCAGGTGGCGGAGCAGTGGAGACACGGGGAATGTGTGCTTGCCGCAAGCACTTCGCCGGAACCGATCCCCGTTCCTGGCCGGCCCGATGCCCCCGCCCTGGTGCACCCTTCCAAGGTCCCTCGCCGCAACCTCTCCATGCCGGGGGGCAGGGCCGCATTCCTGCATGCCCTGACGCATATCGAATTCAATGCCATCAACCTGGCCTGGGATGCCGTCTACCGGTTCCGCGATTTGCCGGATGCCTTCTATGACGACTGGGTGAACGTGGCACGGGACGAGGCACAGCATTTCCGGCTGCTCGCCCGGCGCCTGCAGGATTGCGAGCATGCCTACGGGGATTTCCCGGCCCATAACAACCTCTGGGACATGGCCTGCCTTACAGCAGATGATGTGCTGTTACGTATGGCGCTGGTACCCCGGGTACTGGAGGCCCGCGGGCTGGACGTTACCCCGGCGATGATCAGACGCCTGCGGCAGGCAGGTGATACCGGCAGTGCGGAAATCCTGGCCACGATCCTCAGGGACGAGATCAGCCATGTCCAGGCGGGAAGCCGCTGGTTTGGATATCTCTGCCGGCAGCGGGGTCAGGAACCGGTAAAGACATTCGGCCGCATACTCCGGGAATATCTGCCCGGATGCGTTCCGATGCCAATCAATCTCGAGGCCCGGAAACAGGCAGGGTTTGCCCAGGAGGAAATCGACATGCTTTCCACCATGGCAAGCGCCGGGACATGAACACAACAGGTGTGGGCATGACTTGCCTGGTGGGCGTTCATGTACTGCTGAACCTCCTGCTGGCCGCCGGATGCACACCGCCCGATCACAACAAGCCGGAACCGGTAACCGCTACCGTCCTTTCCTACCGGGAACAGGAAGCGGGAGTGCAGCCCTATCCGTTGCGCATTCTGGTCAATGAGAAGTACCTGCGTTTTGATGATGGCACTGATGGTAGTGACTACATGTTAATGGATCGCGCGAGCGGGTCTATTTGCAGCGTGAACCATGACGACCGCAGCATCCTGGTGATTCCTGTCCATGCCGCGGCGCGTCCGCCGCCGGCTGATCTCCGCCTGACCGAAGAACGGCAGAGCGATGCATCGGCACCACCGATCGCGGGCAAGCAACCGTTGTATATCCGTTTCCTGGCCAATGGTTCGGTCTGTTATCAGGCCGTCGTGGTGCCGGGACTGCTGGAGGAGGTCAGTGCCGCACTGGCGGAATATGCCATCGCCCTGGGCAATCGACAGTTCAGTGAAATGGCGTCGCTGCCGGAGGAAATGCGCACACCCTGTTTACTGTCACGCCATGTCTTTTCGCCCGCCAGGCACTTGCGGGACGGATTGCCGGTGCAGGAATGGGATGAATCCGGCTACCGGCGCATGTTGGTCGATTACCGGGGAAAGCAGATAGTTGACCCCTCGGTGTTCAGACTGCCGGAAGGCTACGAGCAATTCCAGCCCGGCGAATAGAACCCCGTCAGGCCGGCAGCTTCAGGGTTTGCAGGCGGCAGCCTGATGCGTCGCATTCCAGCAGGCTGCCCTGCTCGTACCAGTCTCCCAGCACGTAGCGCCGGGCGGGCAGTCCGGCAATGTGCATTGCGTGTTCCGCGGGTCTGTGGGTATGGCCATGGATCAGCTGCGTGACTGCGTGATGTGTCATGACATCGATCACCGTATCCGGTTTCACATCCATGATGGCCTCCGGTTTGCCTGCGGTTTTCTCCCGGCTCTGCCTGCGCATTTCCGCGGCTATATCCCGGCGCTCCTGGAGCGGCTTCGCCAGCAGGTCGGACTGCCAGCCGCCATCATGCGCCATTTCCCGATAGGCCAGGTATTCCGTGTCATCTGTACACAACAGGTCTCCGTGCATCAACAGGGTGGGAACCCCGTAGAGATCAATGCGTTCCGGGTCCGGGAGCAGGGTGCAGCGGCTCTGTTCGGCAAAGCGTTGGCCGATCAGGAAATCCCGATTGCCGTGCATCAGGAATACCGGGGTACCGGCCTCGACGCACGCCCTGAGTCCCCCGATGACCTCCAGGTTCAAGGGTGCATCGTCATCGTCACCGATCCATGCCTCGAACAGGTCGCCGAGGATATACAGGGCGTCGGCCGCTCGTGCCCGTGTGGCCAGAAACTCGAGAAACAACTCCGTGACAGGCGGGCGTTCCGGATCCAGGTGCAGGTCCGAGATGAACAACATGCCCGGCATCGGGGTGCGTCCCTATTCCTCGATGCTGACCTTGGTGATGATTACCGGCTCCAGCGGCACATCCTGGTGACCTGCCTTGTTGCCGGTGGCCACCTTTTCGATGGATTTCACCACATCCATGCCGTCGGTAACCCTGCCGAATACCGCATAGCCCCAGCCCTGGGGTGTCGGGGACTTGAAATCCAGAAAGGCATTGTCACTGACATTGATAAAGAACTGGGCCGTTGCCGAATTCGGGTCGCTGGTGCGTGCCATGGCGATGCTGCCGGTGACGTTATTCAGACCGTTATCAGCCTCGTTCTTGATCGGTGACCGGGTGGGTTTCTGCTGCATGCTGCTGTCCATGCCGCCGCCCTGAATCATGAAGCCCGGTATCACCCGATGGAAAATCGTATTGTCATAGTGGCCCGACCTGGCATACTCGAGGAAATTCGCGACGGTGGCCGGTGCCTTACCGGCATCGAGTTCAAGCTTGATGGTACCCTTGCTGGTCTCCATGGTGACGTTAACCATGTTTGCTCCTTTGGTTGGTGTCTGTTCTGCTGCACTGCTACCGGCTATGGACAGCATGCCGATAGCCATGGCCAGTATCATCCCAGGTAGTTGTTTCATAAGATGCTCCGGTTTGCCGTGGTAAAGCGGCTCAATGATATAGGCTTCGGCTGTCTTTACAAGCCGCGCTGTCCGGTTTTTGTAGCCGGCCCCGCTTTCCGTTACCATGACCGCGCCTTGCCCGGCAGGCGTTGAGTCGCTGGCAACCCGGCATGACCTAGAGAACACACAATGCTGAAAATTTTCAACTCACTTAGCGGCAGCAAGGAAGTATTCAACCCGATCGAAGAGGGACGGGTCCGCATGTACGTGTGCGGTATGACGGTATACGACTATTGTCATCTGGGCCATGCCCGGGTCATGGTGGTGTTCGACGTGATCGTACGCTATCTGCGGCAAACGGGGTATGACGTCATCTATGTTCGCAACATCACGGATGTCGATGACAAGATCATCCAGCGCGCCAGGGAAAACAACGAGGATATCCATGCGCTGACGACGAGATTCATCGACGTCATGAACGAGGATGCCGCCGCACTGGGTGTCCTGCCGCCGGATATCGAGCCAAAAGCCACCACTTCCATGGACAGCATCATCGCAATGATAGAAAAGCTGGTGGAGAAGGGCTACGCCTATCAGGGTGACAATGGCGACGTCTACTATGCCGTCAGCCGCTTCGGCAATTACGGCCGCCTGTCCGGCAAGCAACTGGATGAATTACAGGCGGGCGCGCGGGTTGCGGTGGACGACGCCAAGGGAGATCCGCTCGACTTCGTACTCTGGAAGACCGCGAAGCCGGACGAGCCCAGCTGGCCGTCACCCTGGGGCAATGGCCGTCCGGGCTGGCATATCGAATGCTCGGCGATGTCGACCGGGTGCCTGGGTCCACACTTCGATATCCACGGCGGCGGTATGGACCTGAAGTTCCCGCACCATGAGAACGAGATCGCCCAATCCGAGGCCGCCACCGGCGAGCCCTTCGTGAATTACTGGATGCACAACGGCTTCGTGCGGGTCGATGACGAGAAGATGTCCAAGTCGCTGGGGAACTTCTTCACCGTCCGCGAGATCCTGAAACACTACCGGGCCGAGGATGTGCGTTATTTTATCCTTGCCAGCCACTACCGCAGCCCGCTGAACTATTCACAGGAAAACCTGGAGCAGGGCAAGGCATCCCTGACCCGGCTGTACACCAGCCTGCGCGGCCTTATACCGTCAATCGAGCGGGGTACGGAATGTGAGCGCTACTCCAGCGCCTTTCATGCGGCCATGGATGATGATTTCAACACCCCGGAGGCCATCGCGGTGCTGTTCGAACTGGCCCGGGAAATCAACCGCTGCCGGGAGACGGACAGTGCCCTGGCCGGCCGGCTGGCCGGTTGCCTGCAGCGCCTTGGAGGCATCCTGGGATTGCTGCAGGACGACCCCGAGAACTATCTGCGCGAGGCCACGGCAGCGGGGGATGCCGCCGCCGGTGGCATTTCCGAGGTGGAGGTCGAGGCACTGATCGCCCGTCGCATCGAGGCGCGCAGGCAAGAGAACTGGCTAGAAGCGGACCGCCTTCGGGATGAACTCGATGCGCACGGAATCATCCTTGAAGACAGCGCTGAGGGAACGACCTGGCGGCGACGTTGACACCCGGTCTGTTAACCCAATGAACAAGCCGGGTCAGGCGTGCAGTTCCTCGGTTGCGAACAGGGTGTTTTCCAGCAGGGTGGCAACGGTCATGGGGCCGACTCCGCCGGGAACGGGCGTGATCCATTCCGCACGTTCATAGGCCGGTTCGAATTCAATATCGCCCACCAGGCTGCCGTCTTCCTGGCGATTGATACCGACATCGATCACCGTGGCGCCGGGCTTCACCCAGACGCCGGCCACCACGCCGGGTTTTCCCACGGCAACAATCAGGATCTCCGCCTGGCGAACGTGATGCTCGAGATCGCGAGTGAAGCGGTGGCAGGTGGTGACCGTGCAACCGGCCAGCAGCAGTTCCAGCCCCATCGGGCGTCCGACGATATTGGAGGCACCAACCACCAGGGCTTCCCTTCCGTAAAAGGTTTCGCTGGTATGCTCCAGCAGGGTGATCACGCCTCGCGGGGTACAGGAACGCAGTGAAGGGCGCCTTAGCGCGAGCCGCCCGATGTTGTAGGGATGAAAACCATCCACGTCCTTGTCCGGGCGGATACGCTCGGTCACCTTGTCCGGATCGATGTGCGAGGGCAGGGGGGACTGTACCAGTATCCCGTCGATGGTCGCATCGTTGTTCAACTCGTCGATCAGGCCCAGCAATTCTTCCTCGGAGGTCGATGAGGACAGATCATAGGAGTGCGAAATGATCCCGGCTTCATCACAGGCCTTGCGCTTGTTGCGCACATAGATTTCAGAGGCGGGGT
>Ga0210124_1000076_pt1 | contig 57908 bp, 45 predicted proteins | sample Muzzi_PWC_D2_FD_185554 | JGI IMG/M metagenome (GOLD analysis project Ga0210124, IMG submission 185554) | Wetland microbial communities from San Francisco Bay, California, USA, that impact long-term carbon sequestration - Muzzi_PWC_D2 (SPAdes) | ecosystem: Environmental > Aquatic > Marine >...
GCTAATTTAACTCGTTAACTCAGGAGTGCCAAACTGTAGTTTGGCCCAAGTTCAAATATTAAATCTGTCAGCGTTTCAATTAGGAGTAAATATTATGAAAAAGTTAGTTATTCTCGGCGCTGGTACGGCCGGAACAATGGTCGCCAACAAACTGAGTCACGTCTTGAACAGAGATGAGTGGAAAATCACCATTGTCGATCAGGCAGAGACCCATTACTACCAGCCCGGTTTTCTCTTCATCCCCTTTGGGATTTACGGTGAAAATGACGTTATCAAACCCAAGCGTGATTTCATGCCGCCCGGTATCGAGATGATCGTCTCGGAAATTGAGGTGGTGGAACCGGAGCAGAATCGGGTTCGGTTAGTCAAAGACAATCGCATACTCAATTATGATTATCTCATCATTGCCACCGGCACTCACCCTCGCCCCGGCCAGACCCCTGGCCTCACCGATGGCGAGTGGCGCAAATCCATTCACGACTTCTATACCTACGAAGGGGCTGTTGCCCTAGCCAAGTATCTACGAACCTGGGAAGGGGGTCGCTTGGTGCTCAATATTGCGGAGATTCCCTTCAAGTGTCCGGTTGCTCCCCTGGAATTTCTCTTCCTGGCCGACTGGCATTTTACTATGCTCGGTATGAGAGACAAGGTCGATTTAACCCTGGTGACACCACTACCCGGTGCTTTTACCAAACCACGCGCCACCAAATTACTCAGTGCGATATTAGAAGAGAAGAATATCAAAGTTGTGCCAGAATTTATGGTAGAGCGAGTCGATCCAGAGCAAAAACTACTGATTTCTTATGAGGAAGAGGAAATCCCTTATGACCTGCTGGTAACTGTCCCGGTAAATATGGGCGCTGAATACATCGAGCGTTCTGGCTTAGGTGATGAGCTTAACCATGTCCCGGTCGATAAACATACCTTCCTCTCCACCGAATACGACAACATCTTTGCCCTGGGTGATGCGGCCAATCTGCCTACCTCCAAGGCCGGGTCGGTGGCCCACTTTGCGTCGGAAGTATTTATCGAGAACTTTGTCCGCTACATCGACGGTCTGGAAATGACCGAAAAATTTGATGGTCACGCCAACTGCTACATTGAGTCGGGTTTTGGTAAGGGTATTCTCATCGACTTCAACTACGATGTTGAGCCATTACCGGGCAAGTTCCCCCTGCCAGGTATCGGTCCTTTCTCGCTCTTGCAAGAGTCGGAGATGAATCACTGGGGCAAAATGATGTTCCGCTGGATATACTGGAACGTTTTGCTCAAAGGCAAGGAAATGCCTATCCCGGCTAATATGACGATGGCCGGTAAGTGGGCTTAGGAGATATCTCATGATGGAACAGACCATAACAATGGAGCCAACTCTGTTGGAACTCAACCAAAAAATAGATAAGCTGGCTACCCAATTGGAGTTTTTAACCGAAGAAGCACACCGGCAAAAGCGCCGCCAGCAGGAATGGGACGAACTCAAAGATGACCTGATTCCAATCGGTAACGAAGCCTTCCGTATGGCCGTTGAACAATTGGAAGAGGTACACTATCACGTTCAGCTTGAAGATATCCTGCGCTTATTCAAACGGCTGTTACGCAACACGCGCAACCTGGAGCAAATGCTCGACCAGTTTGAGAGCCTTTCAGAATTATGGCAAGACGTTAGCCCTCTTTCCCAAGACGCGTTCTTAACCGTAATGATGCAACTGAATGAGATGGAGCAAAAAGGATACTTCACCTTCTTGCAAGGCGGGCTGGAGATCATGGACCGGGTTGTTACCTCGTTCACAGAGGAAGACGTTCACCAATTAGGTGAAAACATCGTGCTCATTCTACAAACTGTCAAAGAGATGACTCAACCCGAGGTCATGTGGATGCTGCGCAACACGGCGAACGTTGTAAAAGATGAAGAGCCTGTCAATACATCGCTGTTGAGCATTATACGCCAGATGAATGACCCGGCGGTGAGGAGAGGCTTAGCCAAAACTTTGCAAGTACTTAAATCGGTTGCTGAAACTGAACAACAATAATCTAATGAAAAACAACCTCGTTCTCACGCTGAGTGTGAGAATGAGCTAAAAATAACTAGGAGTAAATTATCATGTCAGTCGAACAAATAAATGGAACAACAATTGAATTTGATGAAGAAGGTTTCATGGTCAATCCCGACGATTGGACCGAAGATATTGCTAAAGTATTAGCTCATGAAGTGGGCATTGATGAGTTGAATGAAGGCCACTGGAAAGTCATACAGTTTTGCCGCTCCGATTTCCGGGAGAAAGGTGAAGCACCCACTTTGCGTCGTATTACCAAGGCCGGTGGCGTACCCACTAAAGAGCTATACAAGCTCTTCCCGAAAGGTCCGGCCAAAAAGGTCGCTCGAATTTCGGGCCTGGGCAAACCAACCGGCTGTATTTAACCCAAAATTTTCGGCGTGAACACCTGCGCCTGTCCTTTGGACAGTGCAGGTGAAGCTATAGCTTTTCACGCCATCGTTACACGAGCTTGCGAGGCTCACCACTAATAATAAAAATATTTCGTGTTTCGAGTTCATATTCTGAACCCTAAACCAAAAACTCGAAACCCGAGACTATCTAGTAGGAGATACAATCATGACCGAAGAAAATGGCAGAAAATTATCAATCATCTGTTCCAAAGGCACCCTCGATATGGCCTATCCCGGATTAGTGCTGGCCAACGCCGCCCTTATGGAGGGCATTGATGTTAATATTTTCTTCACGTTCTGGGGTTTGGATATGGTCAATAAAAAGACCATGAACTATCTCAAGGTCAGTCCTCTTGGCAACCCCAGCATGCATATGCCCAATGGAATGGGCATACCCAACCTGGTGGGGATGTTGCCCGGCATGACCGATATGACCACCACGATGATGAAGAAAGAGATCGAAAAGCTCGATTTCCCGCCCGTCGATGAATTTCTGGAAATGATTCACGATGCTGGGGGCAAGCTCTATGGCTGCCGCATGGCGATGGACATGATGCACTTGGAGAAAGAAGACCTGTGTGAGGAAGTTGACGAAGTCATCGGTGCTATGGAATTCATGGAAATAAGTGAGGGCGGTAATATCATCTTTATCTAAAAATTTACATTTCCCATAAAAGAAAGCGGTCAAGTAATCTGGCCGCTTTTTTGATATCGGATGATATAATTATTTACGCTGCAAGTTTCCGTAACATCTCATTTTCTGGTTCTTGGACAAACTCCCAAAACTCGGCTTGGGCGCGAGTAGCCGGATGACGATGGCTATGCGCAATAAACACCTCGCGCTGAAGAGAAAAACCGGTTACCGAGACCTCCTTAATCTTACCCAACTCAATTCCTCGCCGAGCTACAGACCGAGAAACAAAAGAGACGCCAATCTCCTCTTCCACGGCCATGCTAATCGCTTCAGAATTACCAATCTCCATGACCACATTCAAATCATTCACAGTTAGGCCTACTTGCTGAAGCGCAGTCTCCACTTCCTGCCGAGTCCCCGATTCTTTATCGCGCATGATAAAATTCACATTGCGTAATTCCTCAGGGGCAATCACAGCGCGCTCGGCCCATGAATGACTGGCCGGTACAATCAAAACCACATGATCTGTGAAAAAATGGCGATATGCTGCGTCCTTGCAATCAGGTTCAAAACTCAAAACAGCTACTTGTATCAGACCCTCACATAGTTCACGCGAAACCGTATCCCGGCTGTGATTATAGATACTAATCTGAACTTTAGGATGACGCCGCCGGAAACGAGCCACCAGGTGTGGCAAAATATATTTACCAGTGGCCGTGCTACAACCAATCTTTAGATGGCCCACGACCTCCCCTTTTAATGACTCAATCTCCTCCTCAATCTGTATCGCCCGGTTCACCATATCACGAGCCAGAGGCATAAGCGCCCTACCTCGCTCAGTTAGGGTTAATGTACGGCCAATCCGATGAAACAGTGATACATCCAGCTTTTTTTCCAAGGCACGAATCTGCATACTAACTGCAGGTTGCGTCAAATTTAATCGGCGAGCTGCTTTGGAAAAATTTTCCGTTTCAGCGGCAGTTAGAAATATGTTCAACTCATAAACATTTAGCATGGCCTACCCTCCATCATCTGCCAGACAAGCCAATAATTTCTATTGTGAATATTGTAACATACTTATCCCTGGAAAACAACAGGCAACTTTGTGAATTGCATAAGAAATTCTTATCACGATTAATAAACAAGTCTTATAAGAGTTTTTTATCAAATCTATTGAAAGTTATAAGCAATAATGTTATAATGAAGCAGATATGTGAAATTTATCACGAATATTGAGGGAGTTTTCAGCCTGCGAATTTTCATTCCGTACTGCTTTATTGTACGAATAGAGCCTAAGCTCAAAAGCTGACAATATAAACTCACCAAAAAAATTAAAACCTATGGAGGTTAGGAAATGACCAAACGTTTATCTATACTCATTGGCCTACTGGTTATCCTTGGCCTGGCCTTGTCCAGTCCCGCGTTGGCTCAGGAACCAACCGGGGATTTTGAAGTAGTGCGCTCAAAAGTTGAGGAGTGGCTGGCTTCAAAACCCACAGCAGTTACGTCCGTGGATGCCGTTTTTGAAAATCTAAACGATGGTGATACCAGCAACGACCCCTTCATTCTTAGTGTACGCAAGCCCGAAGATTATGCCAAAGGACACGTTCCTGGCGCTGTCAACATTCCCTGGACTCAGGTGGCGAAACCCGAGAGTTTGGCCCAATTGCCGACTGATAAGCCAATTGTGGATTACTGCTACACCGGTCACACGGGCCAGGTAGCCATGACCGCCTTGAACCTAATGGACTACGATGTTACGAATATGAAGTTTGGGATGATGGCCTGGACCAAGAATGATGAGGTATTTGCTTCGGTTCGGTTCGATCCGGCGACGGTTCCAGACTACCGGGTGGAAACCACACCAAACGAGGCAACCGAAACCTACGACTTTCCTGAGCTTGACACCGGCGCTAGCGGTAACTCGGAAATTGTCCGTACTGCAATTGATAATTACCTCAGCTCCGGAAAAGCACCTGTTATGTCCGCTTCAGCCCTCTTTGACAACCTGAATGACGGTGACGAAAGTAACGATCCGGTCATTCTCAGCGTGCGCAAGCCCGAAGATTATGCCAAGGGACACATTCCCGGAGCCATTAACATCCCTTGGACCGAATTGGGCAAGCCTGAGAATCTGGCTAAATTGCCTCCTGATAAACCCATCGTAGCCTATTGTTACACCGGCCACACCGGGCAAATTGCTACAACTATGCTTAATACGCTGGGCTACGACGTCACCAACTTAAAATTTGGCATGATGGGCTGGAGCAAAGACCCAGATGTGGTTGCTACCACAGTCTTCGATCCGGCCACCCAGGCGGACTACCGCTTTGAGGGAACCGCGGAGGCTGCCGTTTCGGCTCCAATGGTCGACACTCAGGAAGCGCCAGCTACGTTACCTGTATCCGGCGGCGTTCCCTTCCAATTCGCCTGGATGATTTACCTGTTAGCGGGTAGTGGCCTGCTCGGTAGCGGACTCTACTTGCTGCGACACAGATAGTTCTTCTCCTCTTTGGGATGAGTGTTCAAATCACTCAGGGGTGAAGGGGACAAATCCCCCTGTCTCCCTTCACCCCATTTTGCTTTGCCGTGTCGATTGTTGCTATTTCTCTACCGAAATAGGTGCAATCGTTACAGCAAAGACAAAACTAGACCAACGAAGTGGAGATTTTTTATGAGCCAAATTCCACGATATTTCAGATTTAGCCTGATAATCGCTATGGTTCTTGTGGTCACAGGAACGATATTAGCTTGTGGAACCTCACTTACACCAGAAGTGCAGGTTGCAGAAGTTCCATCATCTACGCCGACCACCTCTTTCTCACCTACCCCTTCGCCGACCGATACCCCACTACCTACACCAACCGTTCCGCTGCCAGCGTCACCTACGCCGTCACCGACCGTTCCACCACCGTCGCCTACACCAGCCCCTGCGGTCTCGCCGACGCCATCACCTGCTATGGCCTCGTCTGACGAGAGCTGTGTGAATTGTCACACCGACCAGGAGCAGCTAATCGCTAACGCTAAAGAAGAGGAGGTTGTTGAAGCGCTTTCAGAAGGTGAGGGCTGAGGTGGTTCCGTCCCTCCGTTGGAGGGTTGGGAAAAAGTATTCGTAAGTAATGCGGACTTTTTCGATACCATGCACGGCAAACAAGGTTGTCTCGAATGCCACGGCGGCGATGGTACGGCCACTGAAAAAGAGCAAGCCCACATTGATATGCGCCGTGAGCCAATTGCGGCCGAAGCCTGCGGCAAGTGCCACGACGAGACGGAGCATGATGCCGATAGCCTGCACTCAACGCTGCGGGGATACGATACTATTCTTCAGCAGCGGGCCAGTGAGGAGACCTGGCCTCACATAGAAGAAGCTTTTGGCAATCACTGCGAAAGTTGCCACACCAGTTGCGGCCAGTGTCACGTGAGCCAGCCTACAAACTTGGGCGGTGGCTTGACCGCCGGGCATGAGTTCAAAAAGATTCCGCCGATGAATCGAACCTGCACGGCTTGTCACGGCAGCCGGGTTGATATGGAATATAAGGGCAAAAATGAAGGCATCCCACCCGACATTCACTGGAATCAGGGAGGAATGCCCTGTTTCGCTTGTCACACTGCTGATGAGATGCACGGCAACCTTGATTTTGAAGCTGCCGACCGCTATGATGGTTCGCCAATGCCAGATTGCACTTCAAGCGAATGCCATGCCGACATAACCGACGATGGCACAGTTGAGAGCCATGACTCGAACCACCTCAGCACCATGTCTTGCCAGACATGTCACGCTGCCGACTATAAAAACTGCTATAGTTGTCACGTGCAAAAAAGCGAGAAGGATGTGCCTTACTTCAAGATAGAGCCATCGGTGCTGGGTTTGAAGATTGGCTACAACCCACGCCAGAGCGAAGAAAGACCTTGGAAGTGGGTCATCCTTCGCCACGTGCCTGTCGACCCAGATTCTTTTGAATATTATGGCCTTGACCTGCTGCCTAATTTCGATGCGCTACCAACCTGGGCCTATGCCACACCGCATACCACCCAGCTTCGCGCTCCGCAGGCGGAAACGTGTAATTCTTGTCACGGCAACCCCGATGTCTTTCTGACCACCGACGACCTCCTACCCTATGAAACCGAAGCTAACAAAAACGTGGTTGTCGAAGAGGCAGATATTCCAGCCCCAATTAAGTAAGACAACACCGGGCACGGTTTAGCCGTGCCCGGATGTATTCCAATCAAGCATATAATTTGCGACTCTTAGCATCTGCTGGAAACGCTGATTAGGCTGCGCTTCTTGAAACAGCTAATCGATGTTTGACAAACTCAAAAATCATGGGCAGGATCGAGATGAAGATGATCACCAGCACCACGATGCTGAAATTTTCTTGAACAAAAGTCAAATTTCCAAAAAAGAAACCACTCAACGTAAATAGTGTCACCCAGACTGCTCCCCCCACAATATTGTAAAGTATGAACCGTCTGTAGACCATCGTTCCAATACCGGCCACAAAGGGGGCAAAGGTGCGAATGATGGGGACAAACCGGGCCAGGATAATGGTTTTTCCCCCGTACCGCTCATAGAAATCTTGGGTGCGAAGCAAATACTCTTTTTTTACAAAAGGGATGTGTCCTTCAAAGGCGCGAGCGCCAACATAATGTCCTAACCAGTAATTGACGGTATCACCGACCACGGCGGCAATTATCAACAGGCCCACCAACCAGATAGGGTCAAGACTGCCCAGTGCGGCAAAGGTTCCTGCGGCAAATAACAGCGAGTCGCCCGGCAAAAAGGGTGTGACGACCAGCCCTGTTTCACAAAAGATAATGATAAACAGCAAGGCATAGGTCCAGGCTCCGTAGTTTTGGATGATTACCTTTAAATGTTCGTCGAAATGCAAAATTAGATCGATTAGGGCCATAAGGGATTCCATGAATAGGGATTTCCTCCGATAATGATTGATTTTTTATATTCAAAGCATATGCAAGGATTATTTTACCGCTACTCTCTTGGAGTGGCAAAGGGGGATGTTTTTGATGAGGTGTTAGCAGCAATAGTAGGTTGGGTTGAACACAGTGAAACCCAACGTAGCTGGGGCTACTCCTGACCTATATGTTCAGAAAAGCTGAGTGCTCCACTTGCTCCCCAATCGGCGGAATAATGACCTGCCTCAACATAACGCCGAAAACTGGAATGTTCCCAATCTATCGGCGCGTTAACCAGGCCGTGCTTTACCGGATTGTAATGAATATACTCCACATGTTGAATGTAATCATCTTCATCCCGGATTTGATGTTCCCAAAAGCGACGCTGCCACACAGCCTTTTCTTGTTTATGCTGCCGGGATGGTGAAATCCGTCCCTGATAGGTAAGCTTACAGTGGCGGCTAAAATAGCTTTTGATGAGTCGCCATCGGGTCGAAAAATCAGCATTGTCGGCAGGCAGTCTCCACAAGGCATGCAGATGGTCGGGCAAGATTACAATTGCCTCGATCTTAAAGGGGTGGTTGGTCATGACCTCACGAAATGCCCGACGTAGCAAAGCAATATTTTCTGGGATGCACAAGAATTTACGCCGGTTATGAGTGACAACCGTAAAAAAATAGGTTGCACCGAGAGTTTTGGCTCTACGATATTTCATAACAGTTTGTATTTAGCGTAGGTTGGGTTGAACGCAGTAAAACCCAACAAGATATTGGACCATCTCGGAGGATGTTGGGTCTCGTACCTCGACCCAACCTACATGCTAACTACTTATTTTGATAATGAGGAAATCGTTTTTGAATTGCTTTGATGATCTCTTTTGCTTCTGCTTCTTCAGTTCCACTACCACAATGAAAAGTCTTTGCCCCATAATCAAACGCTATCAAACTATCCATCAATGTCCAGAAAGTCATGCCTCTTGACCATCTAAACGGGTAATTCATATTTGATATCGTTCGCAAATCTTTGACATGCTCTGCCAAATATGTTTTGGGGCGGCCAAACTTGTAGATTGAACGTTGTAAAGTTATTGATTCCGAGTTAACCTCAATGCTTTCCATACCCATGAGCTGCCACAAAAAAGACCGTATAGCGAAAAAACCCCCAACTGTCCACATTCCAAACCATGCAATCAAGAACAAACCTACTCCCGACATTGCTACGGCTCCGGTCCCGGAAACCTGGAAACCATTATCGAACCATCCTATCAGATTGCCAAGAAGAGTAATTGCTCCCGTTATCAAGATGCCAGCCACTACAATTTCTCCAAATGCCCACCCTACTAGCCAGAACCCTACAAAAAAGATTATAAACCAATTCTTGCGGCTAGGAATAGTAATTATTAAGGAAGAGCTTGAATCGTTGATAGTATAACTTGGTGAAGGTGGTTGTATGATTGACATATCAACTTCAATAAATCTTCCCTTATTTAGCAGACTTTTATGGCATCCCTATAGGCAAATCTTGGCTCAGCCCTCTACTCATACGCCAACACCTCTTGCACGGTCATGCGAGAAGCATTCCAAGCGGGGAGGAAGCTGGAGACCGCCGCCAGCACAATCACCACCCCCAGCCAGATAACTACGCCGGTAATGGAGAAGGTGAAATCCAGGGGCGTATTCAGAAATTGCTGGCCGACCACATTACTCAATCCCTTGCTGATGGGATAGGCCACAATCGCCCCAATCAGCCAGCTAATAAGGCCAATAATGACCCCCTCGGTGATGAAAATCCGCCGCACTGAGCGGTTCGAGGCTCCGATGGCCCGCATGACCCCAATCTCACGGGTACGCTCCAGCACGTTGATACTCATGGTTCCCATTAAGCCCAGGCCGCCAATCACCGCCAGCAGCACCGCCATAATCAGCAGCAGGACAATAATCACCTCGAAAATGGCCGTAGTTTCGCTGATTTCCTCGGTTGCTTTTGAGGTAAGGCCCACATCCATACCCAAATACTCAAAACGATCCTCCATAGCCCGGGCAATTTTATCTTGATATTCAATACTATGCTCTTCGGTACCCGTAAAAACCCACTCGGCCTCGCCCACACTGTGGGCCACGCGGGCAAAATAGGGATAATTGGCAAACATGGTCGGGATTGGGAAGCCGCCGGTCGCCACCCCCACAATCTGAAACGTCTCTTTCCGACCTCCCATCTTAAGGACGATTTCACTGCCCACATCCAGGTCAGGTTCATTTCTTAACATCAACGTATTGACCACCAGAGCGTTTTCATCGCCTGGCTCTAACCACCGCCCTCGAACAATAGTAGGGTTGACCAACTTGGTCTCAGCCGGGGGGGCGTACATATAGATGGCATCGCTAGTGCTGCCGTCTGGTCGTTCCCGGCGGGTATTATAAAAGCCCCAGGTTTCGGCCTCGACAACGCCGGGGATATCAAGTGTTTCCCGGATAAGACGCTCGACTCGATATGGACGCTCAAACTGCACGGCTACATCATATTGAAAGTAAGCCATCCAGTTAGTCAAGGTGGTCAACATGGTGACTCGGACTGTGAAGACGGTAATAAAGATGGCCCCCCCCAATATCAACGTCAACAGAGTCAGGCTAAGCCTTATTTTACGCCGGAAGGTATTACGCAGTGAGAGCAGCAAAGGTCGGGAGAGGCGACGGCGCAAATAGGTGATATTCTGTATTTTTAGTAATAGGCGATCGATCAGACTACTGCCAAACTGTCCTTTGCCCAGACCATACTCGCTAATGGCCTCCCGCACTGTAATTCTGACCCCGGCCATTATGGGGAAAATCGCGGCGACCAGTGGCACTAACAAACCCACCGCCACCTGAGCCACCAGCACCTCGGTCGGCAGGCGCAGATTGGTCACATCAAAATTTAGAAAACTGGCAATAAAGCGGCTAAACAGGAACGCCCCAACTACACCCAACGGCACAGCAATAAATAAAGCCAGCAGGCCAAAAATGGTAACAGTCACCAGATACAATGACAACACCTGCCTGGTGGTAGCCCCAACTGATTTCATCATACCAATCTGGCGGGTTTGCTGGGTGATTAAAGCTGAAATCGTATTAATGACCAAAAATCCACTCAGCAACAGCGATAACAGTGCCAGCGCCCCCATCATATAAGAAATGGCCTGAATTGTAGGGTCAAGAAATATGTGTTTGCCCGGATCGGGAACCATCGTAAACCACACCATAGGCCCGGCATTTTCAATTTTGTCGCTGACTTTAGCGGCTACCTCTTTGATATAATCTTTGGTCAGGCCATTACCAGGGTCGGCCACCAAAACCCGTATCTCGTTATAGTCATTGGGCTGCCCCAGCCACTCCAGGGTATCAACGGTGGTATAGCCGATAGCCACCCCATCAAATACGTACATCTGAGCATTTAAATCATGAGCCAGACCAGCAATCCGCATTTCTTTTATTTTGCCATCAGCCGTCTTCACCGTAACTGTATCGCCCATTTTGGCCTTAAGCAAGCCTAACGCCGAACGTTCGATAAGCATTTCGTGGTCGGGAGGCGGCCAATCTCCGGCCTCGGGGTCAAACTTATCAATTTTAATATCATTAAAATCCTGAATGGTAGACAACCAGAGGAGTTGCCATTCATCGGGGCCGGTTTGAACCCGCAGTGTCACTCTACGGCGAGCCTCTGCTTCTTTTACCTCACGCATATTACTAACCGCGTCTACTACGTCTTTACCAAAAGGCTCAAAGGTCATCAACGTCGCTTGGGCCGGGTTTGTAGCCAAATAAGCGGCGCTCAAATCGCGGGAGAGGATGATTTGCGAGCTGGCAATGGTTCCAACGGCAAAAACGCCTACCGCAATAGACAACACAACGACGATCGTCCGATTTTTATTTAACCAGAGGTCTCGCAACACTTTTCGCCAACGTGGTTTAAGCATGGCGCACCTCACTCGATTTTGGATTTTCGGCTTTCCCATCCGAACTGTCGGTGCTCGCCCTTGGTCTCTCATTCCCGTCGATAATCTCACCATCAGCCAGCCTGATGGTCCGGGTAGCGCGTCGGGCCAAGTCCCGATCATGGGTTACCATCAGAATTGTTTTACCGCTCTCGACTAACCCCTCGAACAAACCATAGATAGACTCTGTGGTGACTGAGTCAAGATTACCCGTCGGCTCGTCGGCCACTATGATTGGGGGATCGTTGGCCATTGCCCGAGCAATGGCTACCCGCTGCTGTTCACCACCCGAAATGCCGGAAGGCAGCTTGTACGCATGCTCGGCCACATCTACCTGTTTCAACAGTTGCATGGCCCGTTCTTCCCGTTCCTGCATCCCATACAGGTTGCAAAAATCCATAGGCAGCATAACATTTTCAATGACGGTCAAGGTAGGCAGGAGTTGGAAAAATTGAAACACAACCCCTACCTGACGACCTCGCCACACGGCAATTTGGCCTTCATTAAGTTTATGCACGGCGGTATCCCCTACCAACACCTCGCCGGAAGTAGGCCGGTCAATGCCAGTAATCATGTTAATCAAGGTGGACTTACCACTCCCCGATTTCCCAACTACGGCCACAAATTCACCTGGATTAACTTTCAAATCAACATCTTTGAGAGCGACAAAGGTTCCTGCCGCCCCTTCATAAGTTTTCGTCACATGGCGCAATTCAATGAGATACTCATTGCCATTCCTATAAGACCCATTTGACCCAGTACTTGATTTTTTATTTCTTCTTAACCAACTAAACATGGTCGTCTCCATTGGATAATAAACCAGGGATAGTGAGCTAATGGTAAGAGATGGTTACTGGCTTAAGCCAGTAACCATCTCTTACCGTATTATCGTCACCATTTTTTCTGAAATTCGATAATTAGATAGGGCTAATTATTTTTTTAGTCTAAACTAAATAATAATGCTTTATTAGACAAATGTCAAGTATCATCCCTAATATTACCATACACACTTTGTTTCTGTCTTAACTATACCCTGACCTTCAACAAACGATCTACCAATGATGAGCGTTGGATTGAACAAACCCTGCTTAAAAGCCTTGTAACTCGCTAAAATCCGCATAGCCTTTTGTCAAATCTCGAATATTTTGCAATAAGGCCAGCCGATTTCGTCGCACAGCGTCATCTTCGGCCATCACCAGTACCCCATCAAAAAAGGCGTTAATAGGGTCAACCAACCTATCCCTGAGGGTGTCGATTACCGCTTCCATTGAAGCATCGGGCGGTAGGCTATCGCGTGCTTGCAGATAGGCCGTATACAATTCTTGCTCGACAGATTCGGTAAAAAGATCAGGCTGCACTGTATAACGTTCGTCAATATCGCGCACGATACGGACACAGCGGGCATAAGCATTGAGTATATTCTCCCAACCATCACGAGCTACAGCAACGGCCAAATCTTTAGCCGCAGTTAAGGCTAACCAGGGATTATCCCCGCGTTCGGCCAGTACAGCCTGCACAACATCGTGGGGTAAGTTGTACTCTTCGCGCAAGACCCCTTCCAATCGACGCTGTATAAACTCAGTGGTTTCTGTTAGCGATTCCGGTGACACCTCAACCGGCATCAACTTAGCGGCCATCTGCAATCCCTCCCGCACACTAAAACTCGTTTCGGTTTCCAACAGTACCGTTACCACCGACAAGGCATCTCGACGTAGAGCAAAAGGGTCGGCAGAGCCGGTAGGAGCCTTACCTACGGCAAACAGACCACATAGGCTATCAAGCCGGTTCGCCAAGTTGAGAGCCAACCCAGACCGGCTAAGAGACTCACCAGGTAATGGCGCATGGGGGTAGTAATGCTCCACAATTGCCACCGCAACCGCCTCCGGCTCGCCAGAGATTTTGGCATACTCATAGCCCATGATGCCCTGTAGGCTGGTAAATTCTACTACCATATTGGTGGCTAAATCGGCTTTGCATAAATGGGCTGCTCGCTCGATGGTCTTAATTTCATCGGCAGAGAGTTGGAGGGCTTCACCAATTTGAGGAGCCAATCGTTCCAGTCGCTTACTTTTATCTAACATCGAGCCAAGCTGCTCTTGAAAGGTAAGCGTATCAAGGCGTGGCAGAAATGCCTCCAAGTTTTGCTTGGTGTCGGCCTTGAAAAAGAAATCAGCATCGGCATAACGCGCTCGTAGAACGCCCTCGTTACCCCGGCGAACAATATCAAGATGTTCAGCGCCACCGTTGCGGACCCCGATGAAGTAAGGCAACAGGGGGGCATGGTCATGCGTCCCTACGATAGGAAAATAACGTTGGTGCTTTTTCATCACGGTAATCAAAACCGGTTTCGGTAAATTGAGATGTTCCTCTGCAAAACTGCCAAGAAAGGCCGTTGGCTGCTCAACCAGGTTGGTCACTTCTTCCAATAGAGCCGAATCATCTGAAACCCGTCCTCCCGCTTCGGCGGCAATTGTATCGAGGCGATTTTTTATTGCAGCCCGACGCTCGTCTGGATCAACAATAATTCCATTGGCCTGTATTACTTCCAGATAAGCCCGAGCGTTATCAATTTCAATTTCCGGCGACCCTTCTGGCCGCAGACCACGGGTGATACGCCCGCTGGCTACACCGGCATATTCAAAAGGCACAATAGACTCGCCAAACAAGGCTACCAGCCACCGAATCGGACGGCTGTAGGTTGTTTTGGCCTCCTGTTCGCCCACCTGAGCCGAGGCCAGCCAGCGCATCGACCGGCCAAAGGAAATACTGCGAATAAAATCCGGCAAGGCTTCGGCTAATACGTCCGCGGTGGGACGTCCCTCAGTCCGCACCGTAGCAACAACATACTGGCCGCCATCTAATTCCTGTACCTCCAAAGCCGACACATCAACCCCTTTGCCCCTGGCAAAGCCCTGTGCTGCCTTGGTCGGATTGCCATCAGCATCAAAAGCAATCTTGGCTGAGGGACCACGCACCACTTCTTCTAAATCAGCCTGGCGTGGAGCCAAACCTTCCACTACTATGGTCTGGCGACGCGGCGTCCCCACCACCCGAATATCACCGTGACTCAGTCGTAAATCCGCCAAAAATTTTGGCGTAACTTCCTTCAGATAGGCCAGTACACTAGTGACATCGTGCGAAGGCAACTCCTCCGAACCAATTTCCAGCAAAAAGGTTTGTGGAGATTCAAATTCAGCCGTCGGTGGTCGTCCGTCAGCCGTCGCGCGTTCCGGCATGTATTTCATCAGTGGAAAGCCGAGTTCTTCCCGCTGCGCCACAAAGGCTTTGGCGACCTGATGTGATAGACGGCGCATCCGGTGAAAGTATCCCGCCCGTTCGGTTACGCCGATAGCGCCGCGCGTATCGAGGATGTTGAAGGTGTGGGAGCATTTCAGAATGTAGTCATAAGCGGGCGTGACCAACCCCTTTTCCAGAGCACGCTTGCTCTCGGTCTCATAAAGGTTAAAGGCTTCTACTAAAGCTTCAACATCTGCCTGATTGAAGTTGTATTCGCAATACTCAATCTCTTGACGCAGTAGAATATCACCATACGTCTGCCGCCCATCCCAGTCGATTTTCCAGACGCTGTCTACATCTTGCAAATACATAGCGATGCGTTCTAAACCATAGGTCAACTCGACAGCCACAGGGTCGAGTTGAAGCCCACCCGCTTGTTGAAAATAGGTGTATTGGCTGATTTCCATCCCATTGAGCCACACTTCCCAGCCCAAGCCCCAGGCTCCCAGGGCCGGACTCTCCCAGTTATCTTCAACAAAGCGAATATCGTGTTCCTCCCGTTTTAGCCCGATGGCGTAAAGGCTGCCCAGATACAATTCTTGCGGATTGCTGGGGTCTGGTTGCAGGATAACCTGAAATTGGGTGTGCATCTGCATCCGATTGGGGTTATCGCCAAAGCGACCGTCATCGGGCCGGAAGGAGGGTTCAACATAGGCGATGTGCCACGGTTCGGGGCCTAGCACCCGCAGTGTGGTGCCGGGATTAGCCGTCCCTGCACCAACGGCTTCGTGCCAGGGCTGCCAGACCAGAAAACCCAGGTCGGCCCAGTATTGTTGCAAGGTCATAATAATCTGTTGAAAGTTGAGTGGTTTGGTCATTATCCTTCCCAGGTTACTTTTTGATAAATTTGTTGCAGCGATATCTCAAAGTCAATTGAGGTAATCGTCAAGATGTCGTCTATATTGCTGAATTCTTGCAGTATCCAGCGGCCATCATCTAATTTGTGAAAATACTCCACATGAATACTGTGCTGGTCGATAAGCACATATTCCTGAAAGGTCTCAATGGCCCGATAAAGGGTGAACTTTCCACCCCGGTCATAATCCTGAGTAGATTTTGAGAGTACTTCCACAATAACGGTAGGATTGGTGAGGGTATCGTCTCGTTCTTCGGCAAATTCAAGCTGGTCACAAACCGCCATCACATCGGGGTAAGTATAAAGCCCATTCTTTTTGACCAATAAGCGCATATCAGTAATGAAGGCTTCGCAAGGTTTGTTTTCAAAATTACTCTCTAGTGCAATCACCAAGTTTTTTATAATCCGGTTGTGGTTGGCCGAGCCACCAGACATGGCAAAAATTTCGCCCTGATAATACTCGCTCCGGTATTCTGCGGCTTCTTCTAGGGTTAAATATTCCTCTGGAGTATAATATTTCTGATCTGGCTTTAACATTTGCTTGCCTTCCTTCTTTAGCCACCGATGCTTAGCTATGTCTCGCGTCGTAGCTTGCGCAAAAAATCCACACTCTTCAATTGTCGCTCTAACAAAAAGGTGATGTAACCCAATAGCAAACTCTCGACATGTTGGCGGGTGGTAGAGGTGAGTTGAAGCTGGATAACCTTCTCCCAAGACTCAGTTTGCAGAAAGCGCAACACTTTGAGAACCGGCAAAGGCAGCAATTCGGCATTGGGACGAGTCGGGCCGTGTGTGGGACATAAAGCACCGCCATCAACAAAATGGAAATAGTTGTCATCGACCGGCTCCAGAGCCTCTTGACAGGCCACACAGAAATGGAGTTGAGGCTGGAATCCGGTCAAGCTCAACAGACGGATTTCAAAGTAGCGCAGTACAATAAACGGATCATCCACATGCTCTAAATGAGCCAGGGTCAGGGCCAACAACTCGAACAAGGGGGCGTTGGTATCGTGTTCTTCGGTAAAGCGGTCGATTAGCTCAGCCAGATAGTAGGCGTGGCTGGTCTTATCCAAATCCTCCCGCAAAATCCGATAAGGCTCGACAATTTCGGCCTGGGATACGATATCCCAGGTGCGTCCCTGAGCCACCAGCATATTAGTCAGCATAAATAACTCAACATGACCAGCTTTGCGACTGGTCGTTTTGCGCACGCCTTTCGCCAGCAGGCGCATTTTACCTCGCTCCGGCGTATAAACCGTGAGCAGGCGGTCAGCCTCACCAAAGTCAGTGCGGCGCAGGATGATGGCATCGGTTCTGTATAATCGTTCTTTAGTGCTCACAGTAGAATTATACTATTCGTGGGGAAAAACTGCGAATAGAGCATGAAGATAAAAAAGAGGCTCAACTGAAATTTTTTATCACGAATGACACGAATGGGCGAATTTCTCGAATGATTATTTTAAAGTTTAAGAAAAATTCGTGCTATTTGTTCATTCGTGATATTCGTGATTTAAATTGTAGTGTAGTGAGAACATTACGTAATGGTAGTTACTGAGATAGACTTTCAGGCCCAAAGCTATGTGGCAATAAATCTGATAACGATAGCACCTGATACTGGCCTTCGATAGGCCCAAAAATGATTGTCATGTCAGGGGAAAACTCGCGGATGACCTGGCGACATACGCCACAAGGCGCGCCTCCATTGAGGGTAGCGATAGCGATGGCTACAAAATCTCTCTCACCTTCCGACACGGCTTTGAAGATGGCCGTGCGTTCGGCACAGACGGAGGGGGTATAACCGACATTCTCAATATTACAGCCGGTGTAAACTTTACCACTTTTGGTAAGCAGAGCCGCCCCAACCTTATAGTGGGAATAGGGAGAGTAGGAATATTCTCGTGCCCCAATGGCTTGTTTAAAGAGATTATCCCACTGACTAGCTGTAGGAGGTTTGTCTAATTGGGTCATTTACGTATCTAATCCCTCTCAATTTATGAGGACTCCGAGAGTGGCTTTTGGGTATTGTTAATCAGAGTTGAAGAGTTTGGGTCGGGTGTAGCTTTGCGACCGGTTGTATTGCCACTGCTATCTTTATTGATTCGGTTAATCCTGACACTCTTAATACGTCGTCCTTCTACATCTAATACCGTAATAAATAGGTTGGGAACGCCAAAAGACTCACCACTTAAGGAGTCACCGGCTTTAGGTATCCGCCCCAGAACATCATAAATCAAGCCGCCCAGCGTATCACTTTCATCGGTGGGCAGTTCAATCGACATTGTATTGTTGATGTCATCCAGGTCCATCCGGGCGCTAAATATGTATTCATCATCAGATACATACTGCATGTAAAATTCGTCAGCATCATGCTCGTCTTGAATCTCGCCAACAATCTCTTCCAAAACATCTTCGATGGTAACCAAACCGGCCGTCCCTCCATACTCATCGACGACAATGGCAATATGTACTTTTTTGGCCTGTAATTCGCGTAAGAGTTCACTGGCAGGTTTGGTTTCGGGGACAAAATAGACCTCACGCTCTAAACCTTTTATAGATTTGGGGGCATCTTTCTCATTCCAATAAACTAACAAGTCTTTTACATACAGAATACCTACAACATTATCAATGGTCTCGGTATAAACCGGCAAGCGAGAATGACCGGCATTCATAGCCACATGAATAGCCTCTTCCAGAGAAGCATTTGCCCCAATGGCAACCATATCAATGCGAGGAACCATAACTTCACGAGCCAAGGTATCATCAAGCTCAAAAATAGAGTGAATCATCTCGCGCTCTTCTTCTCTGAGTACACCCTCTTCCTCGCCAACATCCAGGTAGCTGCGCAAGTCTTCCTCGGTGAAGGTTGTTGATTGATATTCCTCCACATCATTCCAGCGGCCTGTTAGAATCCGGCCAATTAGCATCGCTAACCGGAGAAAAGGAACAGCCAGGTAGGATATCCAGTGAAAGGGATAAACTGTCCAGAAGGCTATGGGTTCGGCATAGTTACGCGCAAGTTCTTTGGGAATAAGCTCTCCAAAGAAAAGGATTAAAACCACAGCAACGACAATGATAATGATTGCCGCTGCAAAATTACCAATAAAAAAAGCTTGGGCCAGGGGAACGGTGTAAATCAAAGTGGCAAAAGCGACGATGGAAAAACTTAAAAATTTAAGGGCTATTTGCTCGGCTGTTAAAAGGAGTGAGGTATTTTCAGCCAGGTCATCAACAATTTGAGCAGCAGGTTTGCCTTCTTCTATAAACTGCAATCGTCGAGATTTCCGAACCGAGGCGATAGCCTCTCGAGAGGCGGCAAAAAATGCATGAAGGGCCAACAACACTACAAATACAATAATGGACGCCGTACTGTCAGGGTCTAACAAAATAACTCCAAAGTTATTTAGAGAAAAATTCGGTTATAATGGGAGATTTTAACACAGAGACCCAGAAAATAAAAAAAGCCTCCTTGGCAATGACCTACTCTCCCAGAGGGCTGCCCCTCAAGTACCATCGGCGCTAGCGGGCTTAACTGCCGGGTTCGGGATGGAGCCGGGTGTACCCCCGCCGCTATAATCACCAAGAAGACCTTTTTGCAATTTTGGATTTTAGATTTCGGATTTTGGAAGGACGACTCAGAGTTGTTAATCGTAAATCCAAATTCGTAAATCTAAAATTATGTTTGGATAGTACCCTAAAAACTAAATAGAACGAACAAGTTCATTACCAAAGAAACACGCAGAATAGTTTAAGCCTTTGGCCATTAGTACGGCTTAGCTGAGGACATTGCTGCCCTTACACATGCCGCCTATCAAACTGGTCGTCTACCAGTGGCCTCTCCCGGATTAAAACCGGATGGTGATCTCATCTTGAAGCAAGTTTCCCACTTAGATGCTTTCAGCGGTTATCTCTGCCCGACGTAGCTACCCAGCAATGCTCCTGGCGGAACAACTGGCACACCAGCGGTCGGTCCACCCCGGTCCTCTCGTACTAGGGGCAGCCCTTCTCAAATCACCTACGCCCACAGAGGATAGAGACCGACCTGTCTCACGACGGTCTGAACCCAGCTCGCGTGCCGCTTTAATGGGCGAACAGCCCAACCCTTGGGACCTACTCCAGCCCCAGGATGCGACGAGCCGACATCGAGGTGCCGAGCCTCCCCGTCGATGTGAACTCTTGGGGGAGACTAGCCTGTTATCCCCGGGGTAGCTTTTATCCGGTAAGCCACGGCCCTTCCACTCGGTACCGTGGGATCACTAAGCCCGACTTTCGTCTCTGCTCGACTTGTTGGTCTTGCAGTCAAGCTCCCTTATGCCTTTACACTCTTAGGCTGGTTTCCATTCAGCCTGAGGGAACCTTTGGGCGCCTCCGTTACCCTTTCGGAGGCGACCGCCCCAGTCAAACTGCCCACCTGACACTGTCCGGCTGCCGGATCACGGTCAGCCGTTAGGGCCAAAACTTAACCAGGCTGGTATTTCAAGGTCGGCTCCACCGACACTAGCGTGCCAGCTTCCCAGCCTCCCAGCTATCCTACACAAGCCAAGCCCTAACTCAATATCAAGTTACAGTAAAGCTCCACGGGGTCTTTTTGTCCTTCTGCGGGTAATGCGCATCTTTACACATAGTTCAATTTCACCGGGTCCCTCGTTGAGACAGCGCCCCACTCGTTACGCCTTTCGTGCGGGTCGGAACTTACCCGACAAGGAATTTCGCTACCTTAGGACCGTTATAGTTACGGCCGCCGTTCACCGGGGCTTCAGTTCAGAGCTCTCACCCTTCCCCTTAACCTTCCGGCACTGGGCAGGCGTCAGCCCCTATACTTCCTCTTACGAGTTTGCAGAGACCTGTGTTTTTGTTAAACAGTCGGCAGGGCCATTTCGCTGCGGCCCCCGCTGGCTCCAGGTGTACACCTTTCACCTACAGGGGCGATCCTTCTCCCGAAGTTACGGATCTATTTTGCCTAGTTCCTTAACGAGGGTTCTCCCGATCGCCTTGGTATTCTCTACCCGTCTACCTGTGTCGGTTTGCGGTACGGGCACCAGAGTTTCAACACTTAGAGGTTTTTCTCGACAGCATGGGCTTGACCACTTCCGGCCTTAAAGGCACCGCATACAACCCCTCAGACTCCCCTCGCGGATTTACCTACGAGGATCGTTGCCCTACAGGTTCAGCACCGGGACATCCATCACCCGGCTGGCCTACCCTTCTGTGTCCCCCCATCGCTCCATTCTGGTGGTACAGGAATATTAACCTGTTGTCCATCGCCTACGCCTCTCGGCCTCGGCTTAGGCCCGACTAACCCGACGCGGATCAACCTTCCGTCGGAAACCTTAGACATACGGCGAACATGATTCTCACATGTTTTACGCTACTCATGCCGACATTCGCACTTCTGCAGGCCGCAAGTTGTCCTCACGGTCAACCCTGTTTTCTTATCTCCTGCAGAACGCTCCCCTACCACTCCATCCATACGGATGAAATTCGTAGCTTCGGTGTATGGCTTGAGCCCCGTTACATTTTCGGCGCAAAACCACTAGACCAGTGAGCTATTACGCACTCTTTAAAGGGTGGCTGCTTCTAAGCCAACCTCCTGGATGTCTCAGTAGTCTCACATCCTTTCCCACTTAGCCATAACTTTGGGACCTTAGCTGACGATCTGGGTTGTTTCCCTCTCGACAATGAAACTCATCTCTCACTGTCCGACTCCCATACTCTAAAGTATCGGCATTCGGAGTTTGGTTTGGTTTGGTAAGCGATGGGCCCCCTAGCCAATCCAGTGCTCTACCTCCGATACTAAACGTATGAGGCTAGCCCTAAAGCTATTTCGGGGAGAACAAGCTATCTCCTGGTTCGTTTGGCATATCACCCCTAACCACAGTTCATCGGAACACTTTGCAACGTATACCCGTTCGGTCCTCCACGAGACATTACTCCCGCTTCAACCTGACCATGGTTAGCTCACCAGGTTTCGTGTCTACTTCCTGCAACTAAACGCCCTATTCAGACTCGCTTTCGCTACGGCTCCGCCTGTATCTGGCTTAACCTTGCTACAGAAACGTAACTCGTCGGCTCATTCTCCAAAAGGCACGCCGTCACCCCTTCCTGCTCTCAAACAGGCATAGGGCTCCGACTGATTGTAGGTACACGGTTTCAGATTCTATTTCACTCCGCTCACCGCGGTTCTTTTCACCTTTCCCTCACGGTACTTGTTCACTATCGGTCGTCAAGAGTATTTAGCCTTGGGAGGTGGGCCCCCCAGTTTCCCACAGGATTAGCGTGCCCCGTGGTACTCAGGAACACCAGCTAGAGTCTGCTCGATTTCGCATACGGGACTGTCACCCTCTATGGTTTACCTTTCCAGTATACTTCTGCTATCAAACAGATTTGTAACTCAACGCCGGGTCCTACAACCCCGCTGCACAAAAGCACAGCGGTTTGGGCTGTTCCGCGTTCGCTCGCCACTACTAACGGAATGATCTTCTTTCCTCGGGTTACTAAGATGTTTCAGTTCACCCGGTTCCCTTCCTCTGGTCTATGTGTTCAACCAGAGGATACCTGAGGATTAGCTCAGGTGGGTTTCCCCATTCGGACATCTTCGGTTATAGCGCCCGCTGACGGCTTACCGAAGCTTATCGCAGTCAACCACGTCCTTCATCGGCTCTTGACGCCAAGGCATCCCCCGTGCACCCTTAGTAGCTTAATCACACGTGATTCCTTTGGCAATCTTGAACTATTCGTTCTATTCAGTTTTTAAGGTACTACCCCAGCGAATTCATTGATTCACTGGCGCCTGACGATTAAAAGATATTTAATCACCAGCCGCCAACAAACAATACTCCGTCGAGGCACAAAAAAGACCCGGCATATTGCCAGGCCGCCAAAACCTCATCAATATGTCCGATTACAAAATATCAAGTTTTGGTCAAATTAGAAATACTCATATATTCAGCTTGGTTAATCCTTTTTATTAGGGAGAGAGATTGTACTATTACTCACCTACATTGTCAAATCAACTTGGTGGAGATGAGGGGACTCGAACCCCTGACCTCCTCCGTGCAAGGGAGGCGCTCTCCCAACTGAGCTACATCCCCCAGTTTCAGGTGGGCCTGAGTAGACTCGAACTACTGACCTTCCCCTTATCAGAGGGATGCTCTAACCGACTGAGCTACAGGCCCAAGTAGTTTCTTTTATCCTTAACAACTAAAAAGCGACAGGAATTTCTAGGTGATTGACTAAAATGGGTTAATACTTATTTGATTTGGGTTCTGCTAACAATCAACCATAGTCAATTGCTAGAAAATTCCCTAGAAAGGAGGTGATCCAGCCGCAGCTTCCGCTACAGCTACCTTGTTACGACTTCATCCCAGTTACCGGCCCCACCTTAGGCAGTTCCTCCCTTGCGGTTGGGTCACCGACTTCAGGTGTTGCCGACTTCCATGATGTGACGGGCGGTGTGTACAAGGCCCGGGAACGCATTCACCGCACTATTGCTGACGCGCGGTTACTAGCAACTCCACCTTCATGCAGTCGAGTTGCAGACTGCAATCCGAACTGAGACCAGCTTTAGGGATTAGCATCACCTCGCGGTGTAGCAACCTGTTGTACTGGCCATTGTAGCGTGTGTGTAGCCCTGGACATAAAGACCATGCTGACTTGACGTCATCCCCACCTTCCTCCGGTTTGAAACCGGCAGTCTCGCTAGACACTTGTAACTAGCAACGAGGGTTGCGCTCGTTGCGGGACTTAACCCAACATCTCACGACACGAGCTGACGACAGCCATGCAGCACCTGTGATGGCTCCCCGAAGGGTCGTTCCGCTTTCGCTTCACTACTACCAACATGTCAAACCCAGGTAAGGTTCTTCGCGTATCATCGAATTAAACCACACGCTCCGCTGCTTGTGCGGGCCCCCGTCAATTCCTTTGAGTTTTAACCTTGCGATCGTAGTCCCCAGGCGGGATACTTAACGCGTTAGCTTCGGCACAGAAGGGGTAAATAACCTCCTACACCTAGTATCCATCGTTTACAGCGTGGACTACCGGGGTATCTAATCCCGTTCGCTCCCCACGCTTTCGCACCTCAGTGTCAGGTGTGGACCAGAGAGCCGCCTTCGCCACTGGTGTTCCTCCCGATATCTACGCATTCCACCACTACACCGGGAATTCCACTCTCCTCTTCCAACCTCAAGCACTGCAGTTTTGAACGACCTCTCTCAGTTGAGCCGAGAGCTTTCACGTCCAACTTACAGCGCCACCTACGTGCGCTTTACGCCCAATAAATCCGGATAACGCTCGCCCCCTACGTTTTACCGCGGCTGCTGGCACGTAGTTAGCCGGGACTTATTCCTGAGGTACCGTCACTATCTTCCCTCAGAAAAGAACTTTACAACCCGAAGGCCTTCATCGTTCACGCGGCGTTGCTGCATCAGGGTTGCCCCCATTGTGCAATATTCCTCACTGCTGCCTCCCGTAGGAGTATGGACCGTGTCTCAGTTCCATTGTGGGGGATCGCGCTCTCACGCCCCCTAGCCGTCTTAGCCTTGGTAGGCCATTACCCCACCAACAAGCTGATAGCCCGCAGGCCCCTCCCGAGGCGCCGGAACTTTAGTTTAAGCTGTCTAAGCACTTAAACATCTGGGGTATTAGCCGTGGTTTCCCACGGTTATCCCCCACCTCGGGACAGGTCACCAACGTGTTACTCACCCGTTCGCCACTTTACTCCCCAGTGCAAGCACCGGGTTTCACGTTCGACTTGCATGTGTTAAGCACGCCGCCAGCGTTCATCCTGAGCCAGGATCAAACTCTCCGTAAAATTTCTCAATCAAGCAAACTTCATTTGCTTGAGCAATTTAAGAGTTTGGAGCCAAATTCACACTAGCTTAATTCCTGTCACTTTTCAGTTGTTAAGGTTCTTACAGTTGTTAACCAGACAAATAAAAACCGACACCCTATCTCTAAAGTGGATGCCGGTGGAGACACAAAGAATAAGTGGTCTTTATACCAACCTATATACGCCTGCATCTCCTTTCTGTTGTCAATGGAACTTTCTGTAATGCTTACAGACGAGTTCAGTTTTTCATCAGAAGCAACGATTAGTTTATCACGAACCGCTCATCTTGTCAAGTCTTTTTTAGGGTTTTTAATTATCTTTAAGGTTCTTGGGCAGCCAAATTTGAAAACAGGTTTTTCCGGGCTGCGACTCAACCTTGATATCGCCTCGATGTCTATGGACGATGATGTTATAGCTAATGTCCAAGCCCATGCCTGTACCCTGTCCGGGAGGCTTGGTTGTAAAAAAGGGGTCGAAAATCCTATCCACAATATTTTGAGGGATACCAGGGCCATTGTCTTCGATTTCAACCACTATCCGGTCTCCCTCTTGGCGCGTCCGAATTGTAATCTCTCCCTGGCCCCCTAGCGCATCCGCCGCATTATCGATGATGTTGGTCCAGACCTGGTTCAGTTCTGTACCATAGGCTTGAAACTGCGGTAAACCTTTGGCATATTCTCGCCGCACTTTGATGCCCTGTTTAAGTTTATGGCGCAAAATAAGCAAGGTGTTGTTCAACCCTTCATGGACATCTATAGTTTGCACCGGGGCTTGGCCCAGATAAGCATACTCTTTAAGGGCTTTGACAATAGCCGAGACCCGTTCCGCTCCCTCACCAATCTCTTTCAGTAGATCATAGACAACGCAGGTGGCGTTTATCCAACCGATTACAATCGAGAGTTCATCCGCAGAAAAAAGTTCGGCCAGGTTGGTTAATTTAGCAATGTCGTAATTCATGTTCACCAGAGCCGGTACAAATTCCCAGGCTCCGTCCACTTCTCGCTCGTCCAGCCACTCTTCTAATTCGGCCTCAAGATCGCTGCGAGCCAAGGCATCCATTCCTGAGGGGTCGCTTATCCCTTCCTGAGCTTGTTGAGCCAAATCTTGCAAAATATCCTGTTGGGCTTTTGTCAGTTTCAACTGGCTTATTTGAGCCTGTGCCTGCCCAAATTGGGCAATTGCAGTCTCCAATTGTCCGGTGCTACGTTTGACGGCCGCCGCCGGATTGTTCAGTTCGTGAGCAATCCCGGCGGTGAGTGTCCCTAATTGAACCATCTTATTGCTCTGGCGCAGCCGGGCTTCATTGTTACGCCAACGCCGCATAACCATATCTAACATAGCCCGTGTCGCCGCCGGACTGGTTTCCAGGAGACGGTGAAATTGCTCCTTATCAAGAGCCAACAAAACAGCATCAGTATGAGCGCGGACGCTCGCCATGCGCGGCGCTTCCTCCAACAGAGCCATCTCACCAATCATGAGGCCAGGTTTATCTCTATGAGTCTCAAGCAACACTTCACGTCCATCGGAGATTTTGATGATGTCAAGAGCCCCTTCTTGGATGATATAAGCCCGGTCACCAGGACTGCCTTCGGCAAATAATTCCTGACCAGCCGACAGCCTTACTTCTTCCACCATCTGGCTTATACGTTCCAGATCAGCCTCGGGTAGCTTGGAGAAAAAATCTATTTGCTTTAGAAAATCGTACATTAGACTGTCTCCAAATATTTATGAATAAAACTTACCGCTATCGAACCATGCCCTACGGCTGAAGCGACCCGTTTGATTGAGCCAGACTGCGCATCGCCAGCGGCAAAAATACCAGGCACACTGGTCTCTAGTAAATATGGGTCTCGTTTCAGTTTCCAGCTTTTCGGCCAGTGCCCCTCCCGGAATAAATCAGGGCCGGTAACAATGAACCCATGAGAATCTCGTTCTACCACGCCCGCAACCAGTTCAGTATGGGGCATAGCACCAATAAAGATAAAGAGAGCTGCAGCCGGTAATATTTTGGTTTCACCCGTCTCATGGTTCTTGATCGTCATCGTTTCGAGTTGGTCTTTTCCGTGGACTTCTTCAACGGTTGTGCGCATCCAAACCTCGATATTATCAGTGGCGTTTATTTGGTCAATAAGATATTGTGACATACTCTTTTGCAGGGATTCGGCCCGAACCAACATTGTCACTTGGCTGGCATAACGGGCGAAGAACATAGCCCCTTGACCTGCCGAGTTAGCCCCCCCTACGACAAAGACATGCTCCCCCTGATAATTTGCGGCTTCGGTCAATGAAGCCCCATAGTAGACCCCCGCGCCGGTCAGTTTCTTGATACCCGGCACTTTAAGTTCACGGAGCGACACGCCGGTGGCAATTAACAGCGCCTTACAACTCAACTCCACCCCGTTTCGCAGGGTCACAAACCGATAGGGGTCTTCCACCCGCACTCCGGTCACCTCTTGTGGGGTCAAAATCTCGGCCCCCAGGCGGGAAGCCTGGGCTACGGCCCGCCGGGCCAAATCTGCCCCACTCAAGCCTTTGGGAAAGCCGAGATAATTTTCTATCCGAGAACTGGTTCCAGCTTGCCCGCCAGGCGCTTCCTTCTCAATCATAACGGTATGCAAACCCTCGGATGCGCCATAAACCGCAGCCGCCAACCCTGCCGGACCTCCACCAACGATGATTAAATCATAAAATGGCTCGGTAGCCTGAGTGTGCAAGCCAACCTTCTCGGCTAATGAATGTGTATCGGGGTTAATCAACACCGTCCCATCTGGAAAAAAGATTACCGGCAATTGCCCCGGCTCCCTATCGACAGCCTCGACCAACCCTTTGGCCTCCATATCTTTGTCAATATCCAGCCATTGATACGGAATTTGGTTCCGCGCCAGGAAATCTTTGGTTAAATGAGAGCTAGCCGACCACAAAGTTCCGGCCACGCGAATGCCGTCGTAGGGTAGTGGTACTGTCGCCAACCAGTCACTCAGCAAATCATCCAAAACTGGATAGAGGTGTTGTTCGGGTGGGTCCCACGGCTTCATCAGATAATGATCGAGACCGATACTGTTGATACAGGAGATTGCAACTTCGGTATCGGCGTAGGCGGTAAGCAACACCTTACGGGCTTCGGGGTATAGTTTGGTCGCCTCAAACAGGAATGTTCTGCCATCCATTTCAGGCATTCGTTGATCCGCTACAAATAGGGCCACCGGCACATTACGTTGCCGAAGTTCTTGAATTGCCTCTAATGCCTCCAAGCCAGAACCGGCTTTGATAATCCGATAATCGCCGCCATAATGTCCTCGTAAGTCACGAGCCACAGCGTTGAGCACCTGAGGTTCATCATCTACGGTTAAAATGATTGGTTTGGTTGCCATTGACCAATTTCCTTAGATTAGAAGATAAAAAAACCGCAAAACCATGAATCGACCACAGCCCTACGGTTTTGTTTAGAATTAATTGTCAAGGGTAATTAACCCATTGCTATTTGCCAGTGCGCAGAGTATTTATCCCCCCACCACGTGGGTTTTATAAGGCGACTGGCTTCAAGCGTCTGCTTGAAGCAATGAAGTTTAACACAAACCAACCATTACCGCAAACAAATTCCAACCATCATTACACCCCACCAAAACGCCAACGAGTGACATTATTGGGAAAGTCATCACTCCAGGCGAAAGCGACGTGGGGTCGCAGTACCCAGAATGGCGTACCAGGTCGCATCTGATGTTTTGCCTCGAAGACTACTCACCACCTCCCCATTCACAATTCAACATTCATAATTCACAATTAACCGTTACTTATGGTATACTGCGTTGCGGAAAATTTTCACAATTTAGGGCTTTGGGGAAGGTAATTAGTCCTAAGCACATCACGTCTAAATTTATAGAATTCATCATCTCTCAGAAAGGTTAACTGTTCAGCGTGTACATGCAATTGCTGCTTTTTACAGGTAATTGGTGATTAGTAAATGGTAATTAGGTCAAACAACCAATAACCAATGACTAATTACCGTCATTGCAGCAACTTTGAATGGCAGAGCTAAATGGTTATCAGAAAGGTATATTTATGGGTAACTATGATACAATCGTAATCGGTGGGGGGCCGGGTGGGTATGTTGCGGCCATTAGAGCCAGCCAGTTGGGTCAAAAAACCGCCGTGGTTGAGAAAGAACATATGGGAGGCGTCTGCCTCAATTGGGGTTGTATCCCCACCAAATCGCTCATCAGAAACGCCGAAATCGCTCACCTGCTGCAAAATGATGGCAAAACCTTCGGCTTTAGCTTCGAAAATCTAAAGCTGGATTACAGCGTGGCGCATAAACGCAGCCGTCAGGTGAGCAGCCGGCTGGTGAAGGGCGTTGGTTTCTTGATGAAAAAGAACAAAATCGACGTCATTGAGGGTATGGGAACCCTCAAGAGCGCCACCGAGGTTGAGGTGAACGGTGAAGTTCATACCGCCAAGAATTTTATCATTGCTACCGGGGCACGGGCAATCGTTATTCCAGACATTGAAATCAATGGTAAAACCTTGCTAACTTTTCATCAAGCTCTGGAGTTGACCGAAGCCCCCAAATCGATGGTGGTTGTTGGCGCGGGCGCGATTGGCATGGAATTCGCTTATGTATTCAACAGTTATGGAGCCGAGGTGACCGTCGTCGAGATGCTGCCGCACGTTTTGCCTTTAGAAGATGAAGATATTAGCAAAGAGATGGAAAAACAATTTGGCCGAGCCGGTATCAAGATAAAAACCGGCACCAAAGTTGAACGTATCGACGATCATGGCGATAGGGTCACGATTAACATCAGTAAAGAGGGCAAAACAGAAGAGTTATCGGCGGAAATGGCCTTAATTGCCGTTGGAGTTGCTCCCAATAGTAAGAATATAGGTTTAGAAACGGTGGGCGTGACTACCACGCAACAAGGCCACATTGAAATTGGCGATAAAATGGAAACAAGTGTGCCCAATATTTACGCCATCGGTGATGTCACCGGCAAGTTGGCGTTGGCTCACGTTGCCAGCGCCCAGGGACTTATCGCTGCCGAAGCCATTGCCGGACAGGAAACCCATCCTTTGAAGTACGAAAATATGCCTCGCTGCACCTTTACCCATCCCGAAGTGGCTTCCGTTGGCTTGACCGAGGCTCAAGCCCGCGACCGGGGTTATGATGTCAAAACCGGACAGTTTCCCTTCCAACCAAATGGCAAGGCGCTGGGTATGAACGAAAATGTTGGCTTTGTAAAAATTGTGGCCGAGGAGAAATATAACGAAGTCTTAGGGGTTCACATGATTGGGGCCAATGTGACCGAACTTGTGGCCGGACCAACAGGGATGATAAATTTAGAAAGCACCCTCGAAGAGTTAGCCAGAACAGTTCACCCACACCCCACCTTGAGCGAGGTTGTTATGGAAGCCGCTCACGTTACATTGGGAGAAGCTATCCATATCTAGGAGGTAATTGGAGATTGGCAATTAACTTAAGTTGCTGCCCTTTTGTTAGACACCCGGTTTTTCCAAAATAGAGTCTCAATTTATCTCACAGCTAGGCTCTATTCCAAATAAACCTGGCCTAATCGCGTAAAAACCGGGTGTCTTATTTGGTTACTCAAGTAAGGTGACAACTTGAGCTAAGTAGAGATTGAGCATCACCTACCCAATAACTAATCTCCACCTTCGGCCAATCTCCTTCTACGGGGATAGATGGGAGTCGAACCCACCGACGCTTGCTGCTCGCAACCGCCCACTGATTTTGAAGACCAGGGCCGCCACCGGACGACATCCACCCCCATGTGAGTTTTATGAGTTTTGTGAGTTATAGAGTTAGGTGAGATGGTACTCATTAAACTCATCGAACTCATTATACTCATAAAACTCATCTGAATGTTATTTTAGGTGATTTTGATATTTACGCAATTGCCGATATTTTTTATCGATTTGACACCCGTGATGCTTCGTGATATAGTTCCGGCCTGTATAATCTAGTCGAAAAGGCTATGACGGAAACGAGTAGGTAAGCTGAGATGCCCAGCGAGTCCGGGTTGGTGGAAGCCGGACGCATTGATCTTATTGAAAATCCTTCCTGAGCCGCTGACCGAACGTTTGGGCCTTCTGATTGTAGGTTACACGCAAGTAAGTTTAGCCGGATTCGCCTCCCGTTACCAGGGCGCGTTTATCGGAGGATTACCTCCCGTAGACGGCAAAGTGAGTGGTTACACTAATTTGGGTGGTACCGCGGGTGTCATAATAGACTCTCGTCCCATGATTTGGGATGGGAGTTTTTTGATTTTAGATTTGCGATCTTTGTACTGATTGGAGGAATGATGACGGAATTATTGGCGCACACAGATGCTTATTTGAAGGAATTTGAAGCAACGGTAGTGGCTGTTAACCCGGAGGAAAACGCCGTTGTGTTGGATAAAACAGCATTCTATCCCGCTGGTGGAGGCCAGCCCTGCGATTATGGCTGGCTGGATGATACCCCCGTAACCAAGGTGAAACGACAGGGAAAAGATATCTGGCACTGGCTGGAGGGTGATTTACCGGCTGAGGGGGCAACTGTTCGGGGAAAACTCGATTGGGATCGTCGCTATAAACTGATGCGAACCCACACTGCTTTCCATATTCTCTGTGGCGTCGTTTGGCGAGATTACGAAGCTCAAGTAACGGGCGGCAATATGGATGTCCTCAAAGGGCGCATGGACTTTGAATTCGAGACGTTGCGGCAGGAGTTGGTCAAAGAAATCGAAGAAAAGTTAAATGTAGAGGTGGCTGCAGCCCGTGACCTTCATGTAAAGATTTTGCCCCGCGAAGAGGCTTTTCAAATTCCCGATTTGATTCGGACCAAAATCAACCTTCTGCCCAAAGGCATCACCGAAGTGCGAGTGGTCGAGATTGAAGGGTTAGATTTACAGGCTGACGGCGGCACACACGTCTCCAACACCCGCGAAGTTGGGACAATTACGGTGACTGGTTACAAAAGTAAAGGCAAGATAAACAAGCGTATTCAGTTAGAAATTAGCGATTAGTCAGTTATCAGTGAACAGTTGGTTACTGCTTATTAATTACTGACTACCGACTACTGACTACTGACCACTGACTACTGACTACCGATTTCTGACTACCAATCACAGGCGACTATGAACACCCTCCAAGAGATTGGCCCAAACGAGCAACTCATTGCTCGTGGTGAATATAACTATCAAGTATCCGGTAAGGATAGTGGCCTCACCGAAACTTGGTCGCTGCACACCTTGCCCGAAGAGACATTGGTCCATCGAACGGTAGTCGGTGGGCAGGTGGCCTCCATCAAATTGAAACAAGTTTCTCTCTTTGTCATGGCGCTGAACTATCGCCCTAGTAAATTGGAGATGACTCAAGAAATTGATGGTCGGGTTACTCAGACAACCATTCAATGTTCGAAAGAGTCGATTACGCAATCTATTATTGCGGAGGATGAAACAGATAAGACAGTCATAGACGTTCCTTCGGGTTATGGGCTTTTCTTTCCGCCTGTTTCGGCGCAAGGTTTTATTTTGCAAAGATACAATCTTGAAGCAGGTGGACGACAATCAATACCGCTTGTCAGCGTCCGTATTCGGCCGGAGCAGGCGCTGCCGCTCTCTGTTGAGGTCCAGGCCATTGAGTATGAACATCTCAGCAGCGATAAGGAGATTGAAACACCGGCAGGTCAATTTGCCTGCCATCACTTTGTTCGTTATGACCAGCATATGGAACAGCAACTTTGGCTTGATAAGAGCTGGATGCCTATTCAGTGGTCGGTGCCATACTCGGAGATTATGAAGTGGGAATATTTGCTAACCCGGTATCATCGGGAACGATGAATAATCATATTCAGGAGAAGAACCAATGCCATTTAAGGACGTACCCTCAAATGTAGACTTTCCGATGCAGGAGCGAGAGACTCTGCAATGGTGGAAAGAAAACCAATCTTTTGAAAAATTACGGGCCATCCAAAAAGGCCGCCCCGAAAAGTGGAGCTTTATTGACGGGCCCATTACAGCCAACAATCCGATGGGCGTTCACCACGCCTGGGGACGAACCTACAAAGACCTGTATAACCGCTACTGGTTCATGCGAGGGTATGAGTTGCGTTACCAGCAAGGCTTCGATTGCCAGGGGTTGTGGGTTGAGGTTGAAGTTGAAAAAGAGATGGGCTTCACCAGTAAAAAAAATATCGAAGATTATGGCATTGGGGCTTTTGTGAATAAGTGCAAGGAACGGGTGTTGCGCTACTCTGCGGTGCAAACGCAACAGTCTGTTCGCCTGGGCTACTGGATGGACTGGAACGACACCAAACAACTGAACTGGCTGGCCGACAAAATCATCGACAATCCCGAAGAAGTTATCACTGTTGACGGGCCGGAGGGGTCGGTCACGGATACGGTTGAAAATATCGTTGGGCGGCTGGGGCTGCCGGAGTTGGGTGGTAGTTATTATACCTTTTCCAACGAAAATAACTATATGATCTGGCGTGCTCTCAAAATCTGCTATGATAACGGCTGGCTCTATCGGGGAGCCGATAGCATGCCCTGGTGTCCTCGCTGCGCGACCGGCATCAGCCAACACGAGATTGTAACCGATGGCTACGCCGAAATCACGCACCGCAGTGTTACGGTTAAATTTCCGCTACGTAATAAACCAGGCGAAGCCCTGCTCATTTGGACGACCACGCCCTGGACCTTGACCAGCAATGTGGCTGCTGCCGTAGGCCCGGATTTAGACTACGTTAAGGTCAAAATGATATTGACCGATGAGGTTCTCTATTTAAGCAAAGGCACAATCGGTATGCTTCGCGGCAAATATGAAGTTCTGGAAGAACTCAAAGGGAAAGATATGGTCGGCTGGACCTATGATGGTCCATTCGACGAGCTACCCGCCGCCCAAGCACCAGGGGGCTGGACCGAGTTAAGTGAGATTATCGAAGGCATCACCGCCAGCGCCAAAGAAGCGCATCAGGTCATTGCTTGGGATGAAGTAAGCGAAGAAGAAGGGACCGGGATTGTCCACATCGCTCCTGGTGCAGGCGCTGAGGACTTTGCGCTGGGGAAAGAGAATAAATTACCCATTGTCGCTCCGTTGGATGATGAGGGTCATGTTATAGACGGTTTCGATTGGTTAACCGGTATGGCGGTGAGTGATGTATCCGATCCTATCTTCAAAAACTTGGAAGACAAGGGGCTGCTTTATCATGTTGAGGACTACACTCACCGATACCCAACCTGCTGGCGCTGCAAAACCGAATTGGTCTTCCGTCTGGTTGATGAGTGGTTTATCAACATGGATGAACTGCGCCCACTGCTTATGGATATCACCCGGCAGATTCGCTGGATTCCGTCGTTTGGCCTGGAGCGAGAGCTAGATTGGCTGCGTAACATGCACGACTGGATGATCTCTAAAAAGCGCTATTGGGGGCTGGCGCTCCCTATCTGGGAGTGCGACTCCTGCCAGTATTGGACGGTAGTGGGCAGTGATATCGAACTGAAAGAGCAAGCGGTAGCCGGTTATGAGGAGTTTGAAGGTCATACGCCGCACCGTCCCTGGATCGACTCGGTCAAATTGAAATGTAAAGAATGTAATGGCGAGATGACCCGCATCGCCGATGTGGGTAACCCCTGGCTCGACGCGGGTATCGTCAGCTTTAGTACCCTGAGCTACCGGCAAAACCCGGACTACTGGCGCAAGTGGTATCCCGCCGACTGGATCAGCGAGAGTTTTCCGGGCCAATTCCGTAACTGGTTTTATAGCATGCTGGTCATGGGCGCTATCATCGACAAAAGTCCCTCGTTTATGAGTAACTTTGGTTACGCTACGTTGTGGGCCGAAGATGGCCGCCCAATGCACAAGAGTTGGGGCAACTCCATCGAGTTTAATGAGGCCGCCGACAAAATGGGCGTCGATGTGATGCGCTGGATGTATTGCAATCACAAACCGGAGCAAAATCTACTCTTTGGCTACCAACGGGCGGATGAAGTTCGTCGCCAGTTCCTCATCCCATTTTGGAACGTGTATAATTTCTTTGTCACTTATGCCAAGCTCGATGAATGGACACCTGGCCCAGACCTTCGGCAGGCAATTGCCGACTCGCAGAATCCATTAGACAAGTGGATTATGGCTCGCTTAAATGAGGTTATAGCCAAAGTGACCAACACCTTCGAGAATTACGATGCCTATGGCGCGACTCTGGCCATCCAGCCCTTGTTAGAAGATTTGACCAATTGGTATGTACGGCGCTCTCGCCGCCGCTTCTGGCGTAGCGAGCACGACGCCGACAAAGAGGCCGCGTACGCTACGCTCTATCATGTTCTGACGACGCTGGTCAAGGTACTGGCTCCGATTACGCCTTTTGTAACTGAGGTGATGTACCAAAATTTGGTGCGCGGTATAGACGATAACGCCCCAGAATCCGTCCACCATTGTGCCTGGCCGGAGGTTGATGAGGCGCTTATCGACCAAACTCTGCTCGACCAAATGGATTTGGCCCGGCGCATCGCCAGTTTAGGTTTGGGAGCACGAGGCAGTGAAAATATCAAAGTGCGCCAGCCTTTAGCACGTGCTCTGGCCCATGTTGGGCAAACTGATGGCTTACCCGATGAATTAGCGGCCATTGTTGTGGACGAGTTAAACATCAAATCGCTGGAGTTTGTCAGCGAAGCTGGGGAGTTGGTCAGTTACAAAGTGCTGCCCAATCTCAAACTACTCGGCCCAAAACTGGGCAAATTGGTCCCCGCAGTACGCGAAGCTCTGCTGCAGGTCAACGTTGATGAGGTCGTAGCCAAAGTCCAGGCTGGCGAGAACAATACAGTGACTGTTGACGGCCAAACACTTGAACTAACGCCCGACGAATTGCTGGTTCAGACAGAACCGGCTGAGGGACTGGCTGTTGCTGCCGATAAGGTTATTACAGTTGGGGTTGATGTGGTCATCACCAAGGAGCTTGCGGCCGAAGGTCTGGCCCGCGAATTGGTGCGCCGTATTCAAAATATGCGTAAAGATGCTAACTTCGACATTTCTGATAAAATCACTGTCTTCTATCAGGCGGAGGGTGCAGCCCATCACGTCTTTGAAGGCTGGGGAGACTACATCAAAGCTGAAACATTGGCTACGTCCATTAAACATCAACTCATCCCTGAAGTCGCTTTTCAGCGCAAGGTAAAAATCGACGGGTTAGACCTGATGTTAGGCGTTGAGCGTAACGCATAACTTAAAATCAGCCCGGCAGCCAAATCCGTTCTGCCGGGCTGCCCTGACCAACAGACAAAGCATAGTCTCGTACTTTCGCTTCCATTGTGGCTTGCCCGCCAAAAAGCACCTGTAATTGGGAATCATAAGCGGCAATGCTTTCGATTTTGGCTTGCAGATCATCTTCCGAAAAAAGCCGCACTTGTGGTTTGATATTGGTGTATTGCAGGCGAGCCAGGGTAGCTTCTAAATCATAGAGGTTTTCCTGCCGATGTGGTTTATAGCCAGGGTCAACGTAGGGATAATCCTCGTAAAAAACTACCCTCCACCCCTGGCTTTGCAATCGTAGAGCCGCCATGTGAACCAATTGATGGTCAACGTGATGGCCCACGGTTAAAGGAGCATAGAGGGTTACACCGGCGCTTTGGGACACTGCCCTGGCAATAGCTTCAGCAATTTCATCACTCAAGGCCGCGTCATCGGGATGAATTTGTCCAAAGAGTCCGGTATCGTTGTTGTAATACCATATCTCAGGTTGGGCCTGGCCTCGATAGATACAATCGGTGAAATCAAGTCGCACAGCATCTACACCTAATAGTCCCATCGATGCCTCATCTTCGACCCGCCGGGTAGCGACCACATCTTCAGGGCTGCCCCAATTTTGGTGTAATTGTCGGGCAAAAGGTGAAAGCGGCTCATGAGCCGGGGGGGGAGCCGCACAAATTGTTATCACCAGCACTAACTGCCCTGCCTGTACCTGTTTATGAATCGCCCCCCCACAAGAGAGCGAGGCATCATCATAATGAGGAGATAGATAGATGTGTCGGTAAGCCTTGGTCACGTTTAGTCTCTATCCTCTTTTCTTAAGATCAAACGATTATAGCATAGGTCAGTAGAGGGTGCATATACTAATTCCACTGCTATTTCACCAATTTGGAAAAAATCGAACTATCGGGTATACTGTGCGTTTGTGCATATTTTAACCAATCAAGATATATAAGTTAAATGATGGTTACGGGGTTAACCCCGTAACCATCATTTAACTGGTTCCCACGCCGAGTGTAGGAACGAGTCAACTACGATAATTGTGACTGGAGAATAAATAATGAGAGTTTTATTATTGCAAGACGTTGATAATCTGGGCTATGCTGGCGATGTAAAAAAGGTTGCCAACGGTTTCGGGCGGAACTATTTGCTGCCACAAAATCTGGCCGTTTTGGCGACCCCAGGCGCTTTAAAGCAAGCCGAAACCATTCGTAAGACTGCGGAAAAGTATCGCGCTCAGGAAATGGAAGATGCCAAAGCCATTGCTAATCAACTGGTTAATCTGGAATTACTGTTCGAACGACGCGCCGGGGAAACCGGCAAGTTGTACGGCTCCGTCACCTCTGGTGATATTGCCGATGCTATCAAAGACAAAACTGAATTAGATATAGATAAACGTAAAGTGGCCCTCCCCGAACCCATCCGGGCTTTGGGTGAACAAGAAGTGACCATCAAACTGATGATTGACGTAGCAACCACAATTAAGGTTGAAGTTGTCCCCTTAGGTGGCATCTTAGAGCGTGGGCGCTTGAGTGCCGAAGAAGTGGCCGAATTTGACACTGAATTCGAGTCAGAGGAAGCCCCCGAAGCCGATGCTCTCGAAGCTGAAACCGAAACTGTTGAGGTTGAGACTGTCGAGCCGGAAGAAGCCGCCGAAGCCGAGGTCGAAACTTCTGAAGTTGAGGCTGCCGAAACTGAACCCGAAGAAGCCGCCGAAGCCGAGGTCGATGATAGCGAAGAATCTGAGAGTGAAGAAGAGCCTACGGAAGAAAAAACGGAGTGATATTTAGCCAAGCGGGGTAGGTCATCGCTTTTAGCGTGACAATTTGGGCTATCCAAGGCTGTCATGTTAAAAGACATGACCTACCCCTATCATCAGATTGCTCTTGTAGTCCACACCTATAGGTGTGGACTTTTTTATGCAAATTATATGATAAAATAGACGACGGGGAACTATTATTTCCAGCACGGCGTCTTTAGAGGAGAGAAATAGTTAAACTTTATAGTAGTCCAAAAGGAGGCACCGATGAAACTCATCAAAAGTTTAGTTCTAGTATTTATATTGTCCTTAACAGGCATGCTTATCTCCGCCCAACCGACGCTGGCCTGTGGTGGACTCTTCTGCCAAAATATCCCCGTTGACCAGGCTGCCGAACGCATCATCTTTACGGTTGATCCAGACCAGGTATCGGCCTATGTGCAAATCAATTACACCGGCAACGCCCCCGATTTTGCCTGGGTGGTACCGGTACCCAGTGTCCCAGAGGTGGATGTGGCCGAGATGAGCAGCTTCACCGAATTACAGGCTGCCACCGACCCGGTCTTCATGTTGCCCCCACCACCGGATTGTATGTTTAACGACAATGCCCGCTTGGGATTTGCGGCTCCCGTGCAAGAATCAGCAGCGGAACAAGATGTCACCGTTTTTTCTAGTGGCGAGGCCGGCCCTTATGCCTTCGACGTCGTCGGAACCGAAACTGGTAACGCCAATGCCCTCATCGACTGGCTCAATGAGAACAACTACCGTATCACCTCGGAAATGGAACCCCTGGTTTTCGTCTATGTGAGAGAAGAAATGTTATTTCTGGCGATGAAACTTCAGCCCGACCAGGGCGTACAGGATATCCAGCCGGTCAAAATGACCTACACCACCGACAAGCCAGCTATCCCCATTCGGCTTACGGCGGTGGCAGCAACGCCCAACATGGGTATTTACACCTGGATTTTTGGTCGTGCCCAGGTCGAGGCCCAAAACTATGCCAGTTTGCAAATCTCCGATGATGATTTGTCGATGAGTGGTCCCTTTGGTGGCGGCACCAACTATTTACAATTGATTGCCACCGGAATTGACCGTTTTGAGGGCAAAGCCTTCATCACTGAATATGCCCAGCCTACCTCCCAACTCAGTGTAGTTGACCCCTTGCTCCAGGAGTTGCGCCAACGTTATCCCTACGTCACTCGTATGTACGGCCAAATGTCTCCTAACGAAATGACTCTTGACCCTGTTTTCGACTTTAACAACAATTTGGCCGATATCTCCAACATCCATGATCTGACAGATAGAACCGATATGTTCCCTTGCCAGGATGGGGCCGTCAATATCGAGGTTCCGGGTCTTTTTAATCGCGAAACCCAGGGCTCAACCACCAATCTGGCAATATCTTATGTTTTGCTAGGGGCGCTAGGAGCAGGTTGCTTACTGGTCGTTGGGGTGGTCTTGGGTGGCGGCGTTGTCTTCCTGGTTCGAAGGAAGCAGCGCGACTAAGTTTAGAGGAGAATATTGGGGATTGCTATATCGCCAGAGCAATCCATTGGGGTAAATGCGGTAGTAATTTTTCAAAAACCCGGCGTGTCCCGGCAACAAAGACTTGTAAATTATCGCCATAGGCTTCACCGCCGCTACTACTGACCAAGTCGGACACGCCGCGTAAAATAAGGCATCGGGTCTTATTTCGAGCAGCGACCCAGGCAATCGCCCCCGACTCCCAATCCCCCGCTACTGCGCCAAACTCGGCCTTTAGGCGGGGGATATCTTCTATCATCAGGTCACGGTCGCCGGATACCAGAAAAGTCCGAAGCACCGTCTGCGGATAAGATTCCTCCAGCCAGGACAAATCGATGTCCGTACTGTAGTGAACAATAGCGCCCTCATAGCTGCCCATTTGGTTGATAATATCATAGACCACTGTTCGCTCAACCAGAATAATTGTCCCTTTCCCGATCTCTCCTTCGAAACCGCCGCAGGTGCCAAGGTTGACCAACAATTGGGGCGACCAACGGTCGAGTACATATTGGGTCGAGGCTGCGGCTGCGATTTTGCCCCAGCCCCCGTGAAAGAAAACTACCGGCTTGTTTTCGTCTTCAATTTCAATATCCACCGCAAACCATTCCCCCAACGGTGATGCCTGAAGCTCGACCTTGGGATAAAAATGGGTTAAAAGAACCTGCCACTCCTGGCTGGCGGAAATAACTACCACTATTTTAGGAGAGATATGTTCAAGCATTTTATATGGGTGAGTCTAAACTGAAACCAGATTCGTCAGAATATTAACAACCGACTCGCCAATGAGAGCGGTGCTGTTTCTGGTGTAGCCACCTGATAAGACCATTACAATGGGGATATTACGCTCAAACGCCAGGCGAAATACAATCTCATCTCGCTTAATGACCCCTGCCTTGGAAATGTTCATTTGTCCTAGTGGGTCTTCAATAAATATGTCAGTGCCAGCATTGTATATAATTAGCTCTGGCTTGGCCTGGGCCAGCGCTTTTGCGATTTCCGTTTCAATCAGCGATAAATAATCAGCATCTTTGATATGTGAGCGAAGTGGATAATGGAAGTCAATATACTGTTTGGCTTCGATGTCGTTTGGATAAATCTCCTCATTATATACATCCAAGATATGGACTCTGGAGTCATCTTTGAAGATGGCCTCGTGCCCATTACCCTGATGAGCATCAAGGTCGATGACCATAATTGATAAATCTGGGTTCTGTTCCCATAACCGATGAGCAGCTATCGGAATATCGGCAAAGTAGCAAAATCCGCCTCCAGAGTCCCGCTTGGCATGGTGATACCCTCCCGATAAATTGATGGCCCAACCATGCTCCAAGGCCAATTCACCGCCTAAAATTGTACCGCCTGTCGCGTATCGCATGGGGTTAAGCAGGCGGCTTTGCAAGAGAAAGTTTGGGGCCAGTGATAGGAGGCCCATCTCGGCAATGGCAGCCACATTTCGAGATTGGTGCAGCGAGGTCAAGTACCTTTCGGTATGCACAGCTAATAGATCGGCATCGGAAACGCGCTCAGGGATATGAAAAATACCGCCACCTAAGTTATCAAGCAGGTGACGGTAGACTTTACCATATTTCTCAGAATCAAAGGGGTGCAGTTTTTGCAATCCCATTAGGGTGATATCATAACGCTTTGAAAAGATAATCGGAAGTTTTTGAGGCATACTTACATTCGAGGTCTTTTCAAATTGGTGGCAGATTATTTGTCTTTCTTGATCTTTACTGGAAGACGAATCAAAAATGTAGTACCCTTCTTCCAAACACTTTCCACACTAATTTTTCCACCCAAACCCTCGATATAATCCTTGGTCCAGAAGAGGCCGAATCCCATGCCATCACCTCCCTTGCTAGACCAGCCCAAATCGAATATTTTATTTAAATTCTCAGCTTTAATACCGATGCCATTATCACGGATTAGAATTTCTACGATTGAATCGGATGGGATGCGAGTCTCAATCCACAAGCTGCTGCCGTGATTATTATTTCTGATGGCCTCCACACCATTTTTAGCGATTATCCTGAAGGCTTCAGTCAACATATCAGGCGAGGTTTGTATAATAGGTACATTTTCTGATAGTGACTTGTAGATGACCACCCCTTCGCCGGTTTCTATTTTGTCATGATTCATGTCCAAGATGGTCTGCATGAAAACCTTCCTGATTGCTGTAATCAGACATTCGTTAACATCCGAGGGAACATCTGGGCTTTGGTCCCAGGGTTCATGCAGTTTATCGAGAATATCAATGGCCTTATTCAGGTGAACCATGGCTTGAGGCGATGTTATCCGTAATTCTTTTAGTTGGTTTTGGGCTAAAGTATCTTTAATTTCTAAAAGCTGCAAGTAGGTTAGGGGGGCGCTAATATGATTTCGAAGGGCATGAATATTCGCGGCTGCGCTAAAAGCCATCTTGCCAAATACCTGGGCAATCTGCCGACGCTCTTCGGCAATGCGATAGAACCGCGCATTCCGAATACCAACCGCAGCCTGTTGGGCGAATGTGGCTAAGATCTCCCTTTCCCTATCGTAAAACCTTGGCTTCCGGCTGGCGACAAAAAGATTACCCACCACCTCATCTTCAAGAAAGAAAGGTACGGCCATCACACGCTTGATGCCAGTCAGTTTTTGAGCCAGGTCTGAAAGGGTTTTACTCACAACTGGTCTGAATAAATCGTACAACTCGTCAGAAATAAGAAATCTTTGTGGGCGTCCCTCCGCGCCTTTAACAGCCCGAACACTCAAATTTTCTTCAAAACGCGGGTCGTCAAGGTAGGCTACCGCTCTGGGACCAATTAAACTTACGTCCGTTTTTGATTCTATTTGCTGCAAAATTTTGGATTCGAAGCCTATAGCGTAGGCACGCACGGGCAAGCTGTTATCTGCTTCAAGGGTGGCAACGATTGCACCAACATACCCCAGCCTCCGCACCACCGTATCAACCACTATTTGGAGTATTTGAGTTTCGTCTGTAATGCTGGCCTGTAAGGAAAGAATCACGCGCTCTAAGGCTCGCATTTCGGTCAGGGAGCGTTGGGTTTGAATAACGGCGGCTGCCTGACGACCTAACGCCGTCAGAAAGTCAATATCGCGGTTTGAGAATGGTTCGCGCGAGGCCGCAACAAGATTCCCTACAATTTCATCGCCAATAAAGAAAGGTACGGCTATGATCTGTTTGATTTCGGTCATGCGCTGGGCCAGACCTGAGAGGGGTTTATTGACCACGGGTCTAAAGAGGTCGTGTAACTTATCAGAGACCACAACTTCGGGGCAGCCATCTCGTCCCCTGGCCGCCCGGACACTGAGGTTATCTTTGAATTTTTTGTTATCAAGGTAAGCCGCGGCTTTGGGGCCAATGAGACTGACCCCCAATTTACTTTCTATCTGTTTGAGAAGTTTGGGGGCAAAACTTACCGAGTATGCCCGAACCGGCAATGAATTATCCATTTCCAGCGTAGCCACCAGTGCCCCAACGCAACCAAGGCCGGAGACCACATCATCCACAATGTGTTGTAAACTCGCTTGGAGTTCTGGGGATATTGGGGGAGGCCCTTCAACAAATGAAGGGGATTTGTTCGCGTTATTCACATTCACTTCGCTTGTTTCAGTCATAGATGGGCTAGGCATGTACATGTTCTAGATCAGGTATTTAATATTTCCATTTTTTTAAGGGGACTATTAAATTATACCCTGACATGCATGAGTGGCAAGCTTTGGCTTCTGATTTTGTTGAGAATCCGCCTAAATTTGAACAATTCTTACCAAATAGGTCGATTTTCAACTTTTATAACGGCTATGATAAGATAAATTTAGAAAGGATCTGTCCAATGATTGATACTGATAATGTACAATTCCCCAAAGTTGTGAAAGAAATAGAGAGAAAAACGAGGGCCATCGATTTTGCGATGGCCTCCGATATACTGACCGGCTCATTACTCAGAACACTGGCTACAACAAAACCAAGTGGCAATTTTCTCGAATTGGGGACCGGTACCGGCCTGTCTACTACCTGGATTTTGGCGGGCATGGACTATAGCTCACGGCTCATTACGGTAGATAACAATGAGAAAGTTGTAAGCATTGCCAGACAGTGCTTGGGGGACGATCCAAGAGTGACATTTCATGTAGCCGATGGCGCTGCGTTCATTGAAAGCCTGGCCGGTCAAGCATTTGACTTCATCTTCGCCGACACATGGCCGGGAAAGTTCCATCATTTGGAGGAAACGCTACAACTACTCAAAGTAGGCGGGCTGTATATCATTGATGATATGCTACCGCAATCCTCGTGGCCGGAAGACCATGCCCCAAAGGTTCCAAAATTGATTTCCACGCTTGAACAAAGAAGAGACTTAAACATCACGAAGATGAACTGGTCGACAGGTTTGGTTGTGGCGGTTAAGAAAAAGCCCTAACTACATGATATCATCGCATGAAAATATAGAACTACCACCCCTGCAAAGCCGTTAAGAAAGGCTGTTCCAGATATTCAACAATCCAGCGCAGGAAGCGAACTCCATCTGCGCCATCGATGAGGCGATGGTCATACGAGAGGGAGAGAGGCAGCATCAAACGAGGCTCGAATTGGCCGTCAGCTTTGAAGACCGGCTCTTTACTCCCCCGCGCAATCCCTAAAATAGCCACCTCCGGCAAATTCACAATGGGGGTGAAATTTGTCCCGCCAAGTCCCCCCAGATTAGTGATCGAGAAGGTTCCGCCCTGCATATCTTCAAGGCTCAACTTCCGGTTGCGTGCCCGCTCGGCCACTTTACCCAACTCGACGGCCAGTTCCATAATATTTTTCTGGTCAACATCCCGGATGACCGGCACTAACAGACCCCGGTCCGTATCAACAGCAACGCCGATGTGGTAATAGTGCTTATAGATAATTTCTTCATTGGCCATATCGACGCTGGCGTTGAATTGGGGAAATTCTTTCAAGGCGGCAGCCACCACCTTGAGCAAAATGGCCGTAATGGTTAAGCGACCCCCGGCTTCCTCGACCTTTTTACTGAAGCGTTTACGTAGTTGCTCCAGTTCGGTGACATCGGCTTTATCAAATTGGGTTACATGAGGAATGGTTGACCAGGCCACATCAAGATGCTTAGCCGTCGCTCGGCGAACATTGCTCATCGCCTCTCGCTCTACCTGACCCCACTTGCTAAAATCGGGCAGCGGAGGAGCCTCAACACGACCGGTGACAACAGCGCCCGCAGGCATGTGCCTGGCGTGTCTTTTGACATCTTCCATAGAAATTCGGCCATCAGGGCCAGAGCCAACCACGTGAGTAAGGTCAACCCCAATCTCGCGGGCCAGTCGTCGCACATTGGGCGCCGCCGGAACCATGCCTAATTCCGGCCTGGGCGTTAAGGCTGTTGCCCGCTTCAAAGGAGAGGATTGCGCAGGCTGGGGCGATGTGGTTGCGTCGGATTTTGGTTCGGCTTCGGCAACATCTTCCGGCTCGGCTGGTACGGGTTCCGGCTCCGGTGACGGTTCAGCTTTGGCTGATACCTTAGGCGCGGCAACAGCCTCTATAGTGAGGATGAGCTGGCCTACGGTAATCTCATCACCATCTTGAACGTGAATTTCTTTGACCACACCATTTGCCGGAGCGGGAACTTCGGCGGTGGCTTTATCGGTTTCTATCTCAATGACACCCTGCTCTTCGGCAATGGAGTCACCCACCGATACCAAAATACCCACCACCGTACCCGATTCGATATTCTCACCGAGTTCGGGCAGTTTGAATTCAACTGTTGTTGGTACAGCCGTGACCTCTTCAGTTTCAGTTGGTTCGGCTTCGGGTTGTGAGACAGCTTCAATTTTTTCCTCAGATGCAGGTTCTTCTGCCTCCGGCTCCGGTGCTGCTGCTTCCCCGGCCCCATTTTCAGCGGTCAAGATAACCTGCCCCACCCGAATCGTATCGCCTACTTTGATGTGAATGGTTTTGATAACACCACTGACGGAGGAAGGCACTTCAAGGGTGGCCTTATCGGTTTCAAGTTCCAGAATGGGGTCATCTATATCGATGCTATCCCCTTCGGAGACCAGGATATTGATGACATCACCGGATTCAATATTTTCGCCAAGTTCGGGTAGAATGAATTCAGTCGCCATAATTCAGCGCCTCCTCCTACGAGGTCATTGGGTTGGGTTTAGCCGGATCAATTTCTAGCTCTTCCATCGCGCCACTGATTGTATCGGGGTCAATCTCCCCTTCTCTAGCCAGAGAGGTAAGCGTGGCTAATGTGACGAATCGGTGGTCTATTTCAAAGAAATTGCGCAAGGCTTCCCGGGTTTCGCTGCGGCCAAAGCCATCGGTTCCCAAAGAAGCAATGGGCTTGGGTGACCAGCGTCTAATGGCATCGGGCAAAATTTTCATATAATCGCTCGCCGCCACAAAGACGCCCGGTGCATTGGCCAAGCATTGCGTGACATAAGGAACTCTGGGCTTTTCATTAGGATGCAATAAGTTCCAACGCTCGACATTCAGCGCATCGTAGCGGAGTTGCTTGTAGCTGGTTACACTCCATACATCGGCAGCTACATTGTATTTTTCTTCCAAAATTTCTTGAGCTTTTAAGACTTGATTCATAATGGCCCCACTGCCAAATAACTGCGCCCGAAGTTTTGCTCGTTTCTTCTGAGAGGGTCTGAACTTATACATCCCCTTGAGGATACCCTCCTTTACTGATTCATCCTCCGGCATTGGTGGCATGGCGTAATTCTCATTACCGACCGTTAGATAATAAAAGATGTCCTCTTGCTCCTCATACATCCGGCGAATGCCATCACGGATAATCACGGCCAACTCAAAGGCAAAGGCCGGGTCGTAACTAAGCAGGGTAGGGACCGTCGAAGCCAGGACATGGCTGTGACCATCCTGGTGTTGCAGCCCCTCACCGTTCAGTGTGGTTCGGCCCGATGTGGCTCCTACCAAGAAGCCGCGACAGCGCAAGTCGGCAGCGGCCCAAATCAGGTCGCCAATCCGCTGCAAGCCAAACATCGAGTAGTAAATGAAGAAAGGAATGGTATTGATGCCGTGGTTGGCATAGGCCGTACCCGCCGCAATAAATGAGGCCATCGAACCGGCTTCGGTAATGCCTTCCTCTAAAATTTGGCCGTTGGTCGCCTCTTTGTAATAGAGCAGGCTATCGGAGTCAACCGGCTCATAGAGCTGACCAGTGTGCGCATAAATACCACATTGGCGAAAAAGAGCCTCCATACCGAAGGTACGGGCTTCATCGGGCACGATAGGGACAATAAGCTTGCCAATATCCTTATCTCGCAACATCTTGGAGAGAATACGAACAAAGACCATCGTGGTCGAGACTTCTCGCCCATCCGTTCCTTTGTAAAATTCTTCAAAAAGTTTTTCTGAGGGTGTGGTCAGAAACGCGCTTTTAGGTGTCCGGCTTGGCACATAGCCGCCCAAACTCTGCCGGCGCTTATGCAGATAGGTCACTAATGATCCATCATCTGGCGGGCGATAGAAGGGCGTTTCGGCCAGTTGGTCATCAGAAATGGGGATACCAAAGCGTGACCGGAACTCGCGCATTTCATCGTCATTCAATTTTTTCTGCTGATGGGTTATATTCTTACCCTCACCGGCTTCGCCCAACCCATAACCTTTGATGGTCCGAGCCAATATCACGGTTGGCGAGCCTTTATGCTCGACGGCGGCTTTGTAGGCAGCATAGACCTTCACCGGGTCATGACCGCCCAACCGCAATTTGCGAAGCTGCTCATCCGACAGGTGCTCCACTATCTCTAACAGGCGAGGATCAGCACCATAAAAGTGTTCCCGAATATAAGCCCCGCTCTCAACTGTGTACTTTTGGTACTCGCCATCGACAACCTCGCCCATCCGTTTGACCAGTAGGCCCGCGTGATCTTTGGCTAACAGGGCGTCCCAATCGCTGCCCCAAATCACTTTGATGACATTCCAACCGGCTCCTCGAAAGACCTTCTCAAGTTCCTGAATGATATTACCATTACCCCGTACCGGGCCATCAAGCCGCTGCAAATTACAGTTGATAACAAAGATGAGATTATCCAATTTCTCCCGGCTTGCCAGACTAATAGCGCCCAGAGCCTCCGGTTCGTCCGTTTCGCCATCGCCCAAAAAGGCCCACACCTTGGAATCCCCATTCACTTTCAACCCTCTATCTTCGAGATAGCGCATGAAGCGAGCGTGATAAATTGCCATAATAGGTCCTAACCCCATTGAAACCGTGGGGAATTCCCAAAAATCGGGCATGAGCCAGGGGTGTGGGTACGACGAGAGGCCGCCGCCTGGTCTCAATTCCTGACGAAAATTCCCTAACTGTTCAGCCGATAAACGTCCTTCGAAAAAGGCCCGGCTATAAATACCCGGCGAGGCATGCCCTTGAAAATAGATCTGGTCGCCGCTGTGATTATCGCCCTTACCCCGGAAAAAGTGATTGAATCCAACCTCATAGAGTGTGGCAGCTGAAGCGTAGGTTGAAATATGTCCGCCTATGCCATCCGATGCCCGGTTAGCCCGAACAACCATTGCCATCGCGTTCCAGCGAATAATACTTTTGATACGACGCTCAAGTTCCCGATTGCCGGGATAGGGAGACTGTTCTCCCGCCGGGATGGTATTGATGTAGGGTGTATTGGCAGAAAATGGCTGGCGCAATCCGTACTCTTCGAAGGCATGGAGTTCAAGTTCGTGCAGTAAAGCCTGGACTCGCTCCGAACCACCTTGTTTCATGACATAGTCCAGCGATTCAAGCCATTCCAGGGTTTCTTGTGCCTCTATTTCGGTAGTTTCTGGGTTTGAATTTTTGTTATTACTCATTCTGTTATTCCTTTTTGTGCCTGATTGAAGACAAATTATACCTTAACTTCAGGAACGTTGGTAATATTTAGGACGAGGGCAAATGCAATGTGTAAAAAAAACCGATTGCTACGGGAACAATCGGGAGAAACATCGTCTCTAAGTAAAGAAATATCAAACAGTTACCTGATTTTTTTCTACTGCCTCATCCTCTGTACCATCGGGTAAAATCCGCCATAGTTTCTCGTTATCAGTAATATGGTCGATATAAAGGATGCCCTCTAAATGGTCAATCTCATGGGCAAAAATACGGGCTAATAGACCCTCAACTTTTAATTTAATTTTTTGACCATTTACATCCTGTGCTCTCACCTCTATCCATTCAGCGCGTTCTACTAAACCACGCCAATCGGGGATGGAAAGACAGCCTTCCTGGCCCTCCACAACGCTCTCGGACATTTTAACAATCTTCGGATTAACCAGAACATAACTTTTTCCACTTTGCGGATGGGGTTCGCTATCTTTGTCTTCCGGTAGCGGAATCTCAGCGACAAAAATGCGCTGCATCACCCCTATTTGAGGCCCGGCCAGGCCAAAGCCATCGTAGTGGCGCATGGTTTCAAGCATATCCTGAGCCAATTGTTTAAGACCGGGCGTAAATTGTTTTATCTTTTTGGCTTTTTGGCGCAAGCGTTCATCGCCAAAGTAGATTACTTTTCTGACAGCCATAATCGCTTCCTAATAAAGTTGAATAACCTGTTCGTAAAATCCGCCGTTGGATGAAAGTTATTATGAGTACCCAACAGTCTTTAACCGGGGATGGGAGAGACTTGTCAAACATTGAGGAAAATCACTGGATTGGGTAAATAGTTGCATCTTATAATAGTCGTCATTTAGATACCTGTCAAAAAATCGGAGTCGGTGGCCTCTGTTTGACCAATTTGAGGCAAGAGCTTAAACTATAGCGAATGGCTGTTATTGATTGCTAATGAACATAGGAGTGGTCATGAGTCTATGACACACCACTGACCGAAGGTAAAAATCGAGGAACTGACACGCCTTCGTGAGGCTCCGGGCACGAGGATGTGCCTCACTCCGACGATTAATTCTATTTACAGAGGAGTCTCTTAGTGACAGAACCTCTACGTATTGTCCCCCTTAGCGGTGTCGGCGAAGTCGGCAGAAATATGACTCTCATCGAATACGGCGATGATGCCATCGCCATAGATTGTGGTCTCATGTTCCCCGAAAATGATATGCTTGGTATTGATTTGGTCATCCCCGACACAACCTACCTGCTTGATAATCCCGATCTATTGAAAGCAATTTTTCTGACCCACGGCCATGAAGATCATATTGGCGCATTGCCCTTTATTCTACCTGAGATTCCCGTACCACTTTACGCTACCCGTTTAACTCAGGGCTTGATTGAAGTGAAGTTAAAAGAGGCCAAGCTTTTAAAGCAAACGAAAATCCACACCATCACGTCTGAAAGTACCATAGAAGTTGGTCCATTTACGGTAGAACCATTCCATGTATGCCACTCCATTCCCGATGCGGTTGGTTTTGCGATATATACCCCCCAGGGAGTTATCATTCACACCGGCGAATATAAGTTTGACCCTACCCCCGCCGATGGCAAACGGCCCGACCTTGACCGTTTACACGCTTATGGGGATGAAGGGGTACTTGTGTTGCTATCTGACAGCACCAATGCGGAACGACCCGGACACACCCCCTCTGAGCAGCTTGTCGGCGAAACATTTGAAGAGATATTTAGCCAGAGTAACGGGCGAATCATTGTTTCCACCTTTGCTTCAAATATCTCCCGAGTGCAACTCGTCATCAATGCAGCGATGGCTCACAATCGCAAATTAGCTGTGGTTGGCAGGAGCATGGTTGATAACGTAAAGATGGCTCTTGATCTGGGTTATTTAACCGCCCCAGAAGACATGATTATACACACGGATGATTTGGAAGATTACCCCGACTCGCAAATTACAATTGTCTGTACCGGCACTCAGGGGGAACCTACCAGCGCCCTGGTCCGCATGGCTAATCAAGAACATCGCCAGGTTAGCCTACGACAAGGCGACACGGTGATTCTCTCGGCCACGGCCATTCCCGGTAATGAGGAGTTGGTACATCGTACCCTGAATAATCTTTTTCGGTTAGGGGCTGATGTTATTTATCAAAGCCTCAGGCCGGTTCATGTGTCTGGGCACGCCTCCCAAGAAGAACAAATTGAGATGTTAGAGCTAATCCGCCCCAAATATTTTATTCCCATCCAGGGAGAGTACCGGATGTTGGTTTTGCATGCCCAACTGGCCGAAACCACCGGCATCTCCCCAGAAAATATCTTTGTCATTGAAAATGGTCAGGTTATTGAATTTGATGAAGATGGGGCTTTTTTGGTTGAGACAGTTCCCAGTGGGCAAATTCTGGTGGATGGTCTGGGAGTTGGAGATGTCGGTAAAGTGGTTCTGCGCGACCGCCATCTCCTGTCAAAAGATGGCTTTGTGGTGGTTGTGATGGCAATTGATGAGAGGACCGGACAATTGATTGATGGCCCGGATATCATTTCTCGCGGTTTTGTTTATATCCGCGATTCAGAGGATTTAATCGAAGAGGCTAAAGAACGAGTCATAGAATTATTAGAAAACAACAAAATGCACCGTGATACCGCCGCTACCGTCATTCGAGATAACCTTAGCCAGTTTCTTTACCGACGGACACGCCGTAACCCCATGATTTTCCCCGTAGTTTTAGAAGTATAGGTAAAAAGTTTCGACATCGTATCAAATTATGCACTGAAAAATTTATAGGACACGGATCGTGCAGATTACGCGGATAAAAATATTAAAATCTGTTCGATCCGCGCGACCCGCGTCCCATTTAAAACATTAGAACAACTTAAGCACATACTTTACGACTATCTCAAAGTTTCTTAGGGCATAGGCAAATCAACCAGGTTTTCCGACTCATTTATCTCTTCTGGCTTTTCGGATGTGACATTTGTCTCTCGACCCCGTAACCACAATACTCCCCCTGGCAAACTACCCAGATAAATCACCAACTGCTTAATAAGTGATAGGGCAAAGGCCAGAGGCTCCGTAACCCCCACCAGACCATAAAAGTAAACATACAAAACCGAACCGGTCCCTAAACCACCAATACTAATAGGCACAATTAAGAGAATAGCAATCATCGGATTAAAAAGGAAGATGTAAATGGGGTTAATTTTGCCATGTAGACTAGCTACAATCGTCACATCAATAAGGCCGGTTAATAGAACGGTCACGACCCCCACACTAAAAGCCCCAAATAATGGGCCATATTGGTGGCGATACGCGCCAAAAGCATCGGAGATACGCTGGTAGATAGGAGCCAGAGGCTCCAGAAACCTGATCTCAAATAGCTTACCCACCCAGCGCCGTAAACGGCGACTCAAGACCACTGTAAAGCCCCCAATAATAAGAACCACCCCTATAACAGATACAACTTCAACTAGCCTGAGATTCTGCACAACCGACTCATCGACGGCCAATTGCCCCTGAGATACAATACTGACGGCAATTACGGCTGCAACTACCGCCGTAAACATAAAGGCTGCCAGGCCAATAATCCGATCAACAATAACAGAGACAGCCGCCTCGGCGCTGCGCTCGGTATAACGAGCCAGACCGAAACCACGCATGACATCGCCGCCTACATTGGCGGGCAAGAAGTTATTAAAGAAAAATCCGACAAAGGTATAATTTGTCAACGCCTTCAAAGGAACAGGAATCCCCTGCGCCCGTAGTAAAATATACCACTTAACGGCATTGGTAATGACGGCAATCATAAATAAAGCCACAGCCAGAAAAAGATACCAATAATTGGCCGTGGTTAAGGTTGATAGTAACACTTCCCGGTCTTGCGGGTTGGACAAAAAACGAAATAGCAAATAAGCCATTAACCCCAGGCTAATAATTGCTTTTAGAATTGTGACCAATTTATCTTTCAAGGGAAATGCCTTTCCTGGTGCCTAAAACTCTATCCCCAAAATAGAGGAGTGTGGACTAAAGTCTGCAATCCAATTTACGAATAGACCCTAAATCTAACTTATTATGCGGTAAAAGTTGGCAAGGCGCAAAAAAAGCGCAGACCTGGATTGTCTGCACTTTTAGTTGCATGAAATACGTCGATCAAAAATGCTTCACTCGCGTTTGATAGGTAAATGTGGTGAGGTGATATTGATACCTTTGGCATCAAGTGGGCGCTTGACCTCCTTAGTTGTCCAGGCAATATCCCACACAACATGGGTTCGCTTATGCACCCGATAATCCCACCAGCCTAACAGCCGAGAATATCCTTCAACCGCAGCCAGTACTCCCAAAATCCAAATTAAACGGAGCGCCCCCCATACTTCCTCTAAGGCCAGCTTTGCCAGACGTGACGCTCCCATACTGGAAACTTCGTAACCATATTTAGCTTTTAAGTGCAAATGACCAGCGTGGTTCCGACGACGCTGCTTGACAAAATCCCTTAGTGTTTCCGGGCCCATGTTAAAGACAACCGCATCGGGCGCATAACGGACTTGCAACCCCTGCCGGACAACCAGAGCTTCCACAAAGGCTTCATCCATCGCTACATCGGGCGGAATTTGATTAAAGACTTTGCGAAAGGCAATTAACTCGCCCAATCGTGGGATTTCCAAAGAGAGTTGGTGTTCCATTTTTAAGCGCAGGTGAGAGAGGAAGCCGATAATGTGTTCGGGCATATTGACGGGTACTTTATGAGCGCCGGTCATCCCCACGGCTGGATCATTAAACATCCGAACCATATTTTCAATAGCATCCTCATGGGGAACCGTATCGCCACTCTCCAAAACGCAAATGTTTGCTTGGGCGTGTTTCAGAAAAACATTAATAGCGCTGGTTTTACCCTCACGCTTTTCTTGAATGTGCAGTTGTAGACGAGGTTCTTGCGCCATATATTCACGAACAATCTCTATTGTGCGGTCCGTACATCCAGAGGCTACAACGATAATCTCAATAATCTCAACGGTATGAAGCCTTTGGTTACGTATGGCCTCGATAATTTGAGCGATGTTGGCCTCTTCATTATGAGCAGTAATACCAACACTACACTTTATGGTGCTTTGCTTATGCTCAATCAACCCGGTCACCTTCTGATTCTGACGATTCTGTGTCGCTTATTTTTCGAGACAATCTTATAAATAGAAACGACAAAAAACTTCCCGCAGCCATGCCAAAAGCAATGTAAAAATATTGAGGCCATAGCCCGGGAATACGGCCTAGCCCCATAAGGACAGCAGGGATAATTGTTAGAATACCAACGGTAAATGCTAACAGAACCCCTCGCGTTGCGGATAAGTCTGGTATGCGGGTTCCAATTATACCAAAAACACCAACCCCTATCGTAATAAGACCAATTTGGGCTCCCCAATAAGACAACCTTAAGACATTGTTCACTGTGTCTAGAAATGACACAATCAACACCAAAACGATATAAAATAGTCCGAAGGCAACCCACGAAGATCTACCACGTTTGATTTTCATAGCAAACAACTCACTTCAATGACAAGCCATCGGGATAAATAATCCGTCGCTGAAATAAACACATCTGGTCTTATTTTACCATATTCATGATTTATAGCCTAAAATGTTAGGCACAAAGAAAAGACCCCTTTGTAGTTTGATACAAAGGGGTCTTGATGATCTTTTCAGATCAGATAGTTATGCTCCAGTTTTAGTAACAGGACTTACGCGGATGTCCCCGTCCGAAAATGAAATCGAGATATTAACCTGCTCCTGTTTTGCTCCGTTTGTAATATAGGTAATCTCATTCCAAGATTTGCGTAAGTCCTGCTAACAAAAACTGTCAAATTCATTATAGAGGCGGTGAAGTTATTTGTGAACCGTAAAAAATGCGGGTTTAGTAAGCTATTTATCCGTAAAAACTACTGATTTTTATCAATGACCAATCGTTTCATGAGGTCGGCAGCGGGGGAATATCCGGGCCGCGCTCCAATTGTACTTTCACTTGTTTAATAAATTTCCCCCGTGGAGTCAATACCTTTCGCTCACAAGTCAAACATACAATACCAATATCGGTCCCCAACCGAACCACCCGCCAATCTGTACCGCCACAGGGATGGGGCTTCCGCATGCGCACAAGATCCCCTATTCGAATATCAGTTGGGTCGATACTCATGTTGCAATCATCAATTCGTAATCTTTGGCTTAAGGCCAAGCCGTCCTCGCCATTTATTAATCGTAGAGAAGACATGGACCCAGGCTGGGCTGAGTTGACCATGCACAATCGCTTGCGGTAATCCGGCCCTAAACTCTTGGGCTGTGGCAAAATCAGGTACCTCTAAATAAGCTGCACCAATCTCCATACCTGTATGAGCGTCGCTTCCCGCTGTACCCGGTAGATTATGAGCCGCGGCAAACCTTTCAGCCTTATCATTATCTTCACGATGAACTGCGCGGGCATTAAAGATTTCAATGGCATCGATTCGAGGCAAAATTGCTTCGAGTAATTCTTCGGTCCAAGGCTGGTTACGATGACGGTCAAAAGGATGAGAGACGCTGATGACAGCCCCCTGTGCCTCTAAGCGATCGAGTGTCTCCTGGTGTGATAAGCGGGGTGGAACCCATTCGCTGACAAAAAAGGCCAAAATTTCGCCACCGTGGTCGGTTAATATCTCTTCGCCAACAATGACAAACTCAGGGTCAATCTTTTGAGCCGCCAGAGCGCCATCAATGCTATTATGGTCGGTAATACAGATACGCTCAAGCCCTCTGGCTTTGGCAATCCGAACCACATCAGCCGGATGGATTGCGCTATCTTTGGAAACGCAGGTATGCATATGTACATCAATTTTGAGAGTCAAATAAGCTCCTAAAGACGGGTATTTATGGTTTTTGAGCTAACAACTGGGCGGTAGCCCGACCATTATGATTGCCTTCATCATAAAACAAAATCTCAAAATCAGAAAATGTGTCACGTAGCTCGCCAGGCTTTAAGTAAAAATCCGACCGGGCCATGCGGGGCACATCAGGCTGATTAAGTTGTTCAATAGTGAATGTCTCATAAATCAACCAACCACCAGGTAACAGGCAATCTTTTATTACTGAAAAAAGCGGTCGATATAGAAAGAAAGAGACCAAAATAACGTCATATTGACCCCGTATCGGCCATGTTCGTTCAATATCGGCCACAATAAATCGAAGCTGCCCTGGATTGAACTGGGCCTCTACAGCGCGTCGACGGATTAATTGCAAGCCCTGCTGGGAGATATCAATCGCATCTACCTGTAGGCCATGCTTAGCTAAAGCTAAACTATGCCGACCGGCCCCGGCAGCAATATCTAGGGCCAAGCCCCTAGCGGGTAACTGTGGTAAACAGCCCATCACAAAAGGTGTTGGTTGGCGACGCTCATGTGGGTCGAAATCGGCATAACGTTGATCCCACTTCTGCCGGGTCGAGGATGAGGCGGCAGCCTCAAGTCCCAAAGGTGAAGTTGGCTTCTTAGACATTTTAGTATCTACCCCATCACTTCTCGTTTTTGATAAGAAAATATTACACAGAGACTCATAGAGAAAAAACTCTGTGTATCTCCGTGTTTTCTCCGTGTAGCTCTGTGTTCCTTATTTTGGCCGTAGATGGCTCCGCCAGGTTATGGTGTCCGCTGTTGGTAGGTTAGCTCTGAATTCGGCTCCACCCCTAAGTTAGATTCATTCTCATCGTTACCAAAAAGGAGTTTGCGCCAGATGATGACAATCAAAATACCTAACAAAACGCCAAACCACAGGGTAAAAAAGCGAATGAACAGGGTGGCTGTCGCCGCCATCTCATCTGAAAGATAGACGACGGCCTGCAAAATACCGGTCATCGAAATCTCCGTTGCCCCTAAGCCGCCGGGCAAACTTGATGCGCCGCCTAAGATTGCCCCAACGGCCAGAGTAAAAATTGCCAATAGGGCCAAATCAAAGGCGTTGGGCAACCCTAAGCCAATTAAAACCAGATAAAAGGCCAATCCTTCAACCGTCCAGGCGACCAAGCCCACAGCCAGACCGATCAAAAAATTTTTCAGACGCAGCAATTCATAGGCGCTTTCATACAGCACATGCAGGTGGTGGATCACTTTCGATACCAAGGGCAAGGTCTCGCCAAGGTTCAAAAACAACAAAGCCAGGGGTCGAACCTGGATAACTATAATACCGGCAATTAAAATCACCAAAATCACAATGATGAGAGACCAATACTGCGGATAAGCCAAAGCACCAACAGAAGCCAAAAGGGCCAGGGCCAGCCCATCAATAATGCGGTCGACAATGATGGTGGGGGCGGCTTTAGCCGGGTCGGCGTTGGCCAATTTTTTGAGCCACAACAAGCGCACGAATTCGCCGAATTTGCCGGGGGTCAGGGTCAATGAAAAGCCACCGATAAAGACCCGCAAGCTGGTCCACACCGTAATGTTTGTGATACCTGTTTGAGCCAGATAGTAATGAAAGCGCAAGCCTCGTAGTAAATAATTAATCACGGTTAGGCCAAGAATGGCAGGCAGCAGACCCCAACGAAAGTCGGTCAGCAGGTGACGAATTTCTTGGACATCACCATAGAGGAGGAGGCCCACAAAAACGATAATCCCCAGGCCAAAACCGATGGCCAGTTTGCGCTTTAAGTTTGTTGTCATCCGAAATGTTTTCTCTAAACTAAGACATACGCCACATTTGCAACCTTTCCATGTTACAAACGTAGCTAAAATGTATTATAATAAATCAATTCCTTTTAACAAGAAGTGACTATTCTAAATGGCAGATACAAAATTTTTTAACGAAGCAATTACAGTAACAGCGTCAATAGACCGGGATGGGCAAACGAACCCTAAAAGTTTTAGCTGGCAGGGGCAGAATTATGTGCTCATATCAGTTGGCCGGCAGTGGGAAGCGGATGATGGCCGACACGTTCTAGTCGAAGCGGCCAACGGCGACCGCTTTGAAATACAGCTATCCCGCGAAGATTTGGTGTGGTATTTAAGAAGAGCCTGGCAAGAAGAGTTGGTGGTGTAACCTCATTTGTTCTCATCCCCAAACTGAGTTTGGGAACGAGAATGTAGGCAGAGTTTTAGACCGGGGGCGCGGTAAAAACCAGAAGGATTAACATGCCCAGGCCACCCAGAGCAGTCACAGAAAGCGTGCCGAAAATGATAACCGCCAGAATGTTTACACCTTCTTCATCATCCTCTTCAGGTTCCTGGTGAGGGTGAGGCATCGCACCATAGGCGTGAGCCATTGGACCGCCCATCATACCAGACTGATAACCAAAGTTCGGGTTGCCTATAGGGATAGATTGGCTGGCCGCTAACCTGGCCCTAGCTTCTGCTTCGGGATAGGTTGGCATCATCATGGTTGAGTTTGAATGAAGGGCAGGGCTTTGCTGGTATTGTGGCGGCGGCATTGGCTGCGGCCCATAAGGAGACATGCCCATTGGACCGCTCCAGGAGACAACCGGTACCGGTTCTGAAGGGCGCTGCGGCTGCTGATTTTGAGCGGGCAAAGGCATTCCCATCGTAGTGTTAGAATGAATAGGTGGCGGCACAGGTTGTAATGGGTTTTGAGGTTGC
>Ga0210124_1000077_pt1 | contig 57553 bp, 38 predicted proteins | sample Muzzi_PWC_D2_FD_185554 | JGI IMG/M metagenome (GOLD analysis project Ga0210124, IMG submission 185554) | Wetland microbial communities from San Francisco Bay, California, USA, that impact long-term carbon sequestration - Muzzi_PWC_D2 (SPAdes) | ecosystem: Environmental > Aquatic > Marine >...
TGTCTTCAATGTCTCTTTTAGTATAAAAAGTTCTGGGCATAATCTATCCTTCTACGTTGAGGTTAGTGAGGCATCTTCGCTGCCTGTCGCATACCTTCTTTCAGCAGCTCTACATACTGATCTACATCTTTCCTGATGATATTGCCGTGACTGGGAGCAAAGATTTTGATATCATACTGCTTGAACAGCTTATCGACCGCCCCTGCGATTTCATCGGGGTCGGTCCATTTTAGCCAGGGAAATTGATACCAGGCATTGACTTTGACATCGTCTATGAATAGTTCGGATGAATATCCTGTCTCCTCCATCATCTCATCGACAAATTGAAAGCATTGATTTCGGGCAGGTTCATGTAAGTTGTGGCCCCAATCGGCTGGAAAAAAGAAGCCGGTTGTCCGTTCGTAGGCCCACTGAGACAAGCCATGATCGACAAATAACGGATCGACGATTTCAATGGTATGTTTACCCAGTTCGATGACATCACCAGGCGAAACTTGCAGGGCATCTTCCAAACTGTGTAGCTCATAGTGATCGCCCCCTTTTACCGTCACCAACTCTGCCTTGGGATACTGTCTTTTAATGGAACCGGCATTACCGGCGTGAGGCAGTTCAATATGGCTAATCCAGATGTAGTCTAATGATTTATCGCCCAGTACATAATCGAGTGCCTTGAGCGTATTTTCCCGTTGGGTTGGGGCGCCGGTATCAATCAATAACGATTTTTCATCAACAATCAGGAACGCTGAAAAAGGATAATCAACAATGCGATTACCGGCATAATCTTCGGGATTCGGCAACGAGGCAAAATAATTGGCGTAGTAATTTTTAGCGTGATTACCCAGGCAGTGCGTAATCCAGTAAATATCAGGGGTGATTGGCCGAACCGCAACGCGCTTTATCCCATCTCCAAAAATCTTCACAGCCATGTTAGTTCCCCCCATTACGATAATCCATGCAGACATTTGTGATGGTTTCTTTCAGTCGTTCCAGATGAATCGCAATATCACCTCGAATGGCATTGCCATGACTGGGAGCTACCACTTTTACGTCGAGTTGCTGGAATGCTTTATCGAGATCATCATTCAATCGCTGCGGAATGACCCATCGCAGAAAACGAAAGGCAGTTCGATGAAATTCGCGGAAATATTCCGCTGGAATGCCATCCTCTCTCTCATCACTAAAGACGTCACATGCCCCTGCCGGGTGATAGTAACCGAAACCATCGCCCGTAAATAGAGTGCCCGTTGTCGGGTCATATATCCATTGAGAGCCAGGTTGGTCCTTCAGCAAGGCATCAACGAATTGCAGCGTCCGTCCGGCAAGTTCCAGGGTTGTGCCTGCTGTAACTGGTATGATTTGATCTAACGGCAGTACCGGGGCAATTTCAATATAGGCCAACATGATATTTGAGACAATGACCTTAATATCAGGCCATTTACTGACGATTTTATGCAGATTACCGGAATGGGGCAATTCGGAATGGGTCAGGAAGATATACTCCGGTGTATTTCCCGTGAGAAGATTCTCAAGCTCTTTCATCACTTCGGCCCGGTGTAGATGAGAGCCACAGTCGATGAGAATTGGGCGGCCATTATTCATCAGCACATAGACACGAACAGCCTCATGCCCATGCTCACCGTCTACACACTCTCCAATTTGGTATAAGTCGGCGGTAATATTTCGGAGCATTATCTCTCTCCTTGATAAAAATAGGACAATTCAAATTAATGGAGGAAAGACCTGACAGATTTAGCGATGTTACGAAATTCAGGCGTTAATTGCGCTTATTGTACGCCCTATAGCCCTATAATCCAGTATACTTTGAGAAAATCTGTCAGGTCTCAAATGTGAACGACCACATCACCCCCATTTTCAACCGTTACTTGATACGTCTTGGCCTTCAACTTGGTATCAACCAAACATTTGCCTGTAGCGATTTCAAACTCCCAGCCGTGCCAGCCACAACGTACTAACGCCTCTTCATAACTATAGACAAATTCATAATCTTCGGTAGGTAAAGCAGTACCGGTGATAGGTCCTTGACACAAGGCTCCCCCGTTATGAGGGCAATAATTGAGCAAAGCATAAAATTGACCCTTGATATTAAACAGGCCAATACATTTGCCATCCAGATCAACAATCTTACGTTGGCCGGGAGAGAGGTCAGCAACTTTACAAACGACAAATTGTTTATGACTTCTACGTTTTTTAGCAACTTGGTCTGTCATATCAGATGCTCCTTAACCGATTATTTCCCATTCCGGCGAGGCGACAGGCGCTTATAGACCTTACGAGCATTCTCATCGAATATCTTATCTTTCCAGGCAGGAGGAATTTGAATCTGAGTCGGGTCGTCAAAATCCCAGTGTGGGTAATCGGTGGCAAAAAGTAAGGTATTTTCCCCATCAATGGCTTCCAAAACGCTCCAAAGGTGTTGTTTATTCTTTGGTTGTTCCAAGGGTTGGGTCGTCAGCCGAATGTGATCGCGGGCATATTCGCTGGGTAGGCGTTTTAGCCAGGGCGTTTCTTTGCGTAGCGCTTTGTAGTCGGCATCTAACCGCCACAAGATACCCGGTAGCCACGAAACACCACACTCAATAATAACAAAGTAGAGATTAGGCCATTTCTCGAAAACGCCATGCGCTATCATGCTGGCGACATGGGCCATGCCGGTTTCGCACAGCATGGCATGAGTTTCCCAGTAGAAGGTGGTTGGCCCACAACCAATGGGGTTGTAATTAACTCCGCCCTGACCACCAAGATGAGCGGCAATAGGCAAGCCCATCTCCGCAGCCGCCTCCCAAATGGGGTGGTAGAACGGATCCCCGTAGGGCCGGTAAGAACCACTCGAAACTAAGACCTGCACAATATCCGGGTGGTCTCCAATCCGCCGGATTTCGTCAGCAGCCCCTTTTGGATCTTGAGGCGCAACGACCATTGAGAGTTTGAACCGGTCATCTTTGGGCAGCCATGTATCAACCATCCAATCATTGTGAGCCTTGGCCAGGGCCGAAGCATAATAAGGGTTAGCCAGGGTTGAAATCTCAATGACCTCCTCACTGGTCAGAATGGCAAAATCAATATCATAATAATCCAACAGCTTCTCTCGCATGACCTCATAATTTGCACCGGGCCAATAGTCATCGGTTAAATCCGTGCGCATAAACCCTTCGGGATGCAGCCACGGACGGTGAGCATGGGGAAAAGAGCCACGTCCACCCGGCAATTCCCCACGGACAAGGTAATCTCGAAAGTTTGGGTCCATGTACGGCAGAAGTTCATCTGTGGTACTCCAACTATTATGAACATCACAATCAATCATGATCTACCTCCATTAAGATATAGATAGCTCTTTTCGGAAAGTAAATGTAGGGTCTTAATTGAGACGGAACACGCATCACGTCTTACGAAATGTGTTGCGTGATGCGTGTTCCGTCTCAAAACACCAATCTCCAATTACCATTACCGCTCAATCCGTGGTGTTTCATAGCCTGGCGCACGCAAATCAACGCCGAGTTCATCTTCTAACAGTTTAACTAACTGAGTGGACCAGGTATTATCGCCGTATTTGCGCCGCGCCCGGCCAATGATTTGCTCGACCAAGCCCCCTACCTCCAGCGGTACGCCAAATTCCCGGCCAAGTTCATACGCCAGATGAGCATCTTTGGCCTGTAAGGCAAAGGTAAAACCATAATCGTATGAACCGTTGAGAATTTCCGGCCCCTCCGTTTCGGCTACAAAACTATTGCCACAACTGGCCTTAATGGCCTCAAAAAGCGTTCCCACTTCCAGACCGGCGCACTTGCCGAGCATCAAGCCTTCACCCAAGGTCCACAAATGGACGGCAGCCAGCATATTGGTGACTACTTTAGCTACAGCGGCGCTACCTAACGGCCCCAGATAAAATATCTTGCCGCCAATCTCTTCTAAAAGTGGTAGATGTTTCTCAAAAACACCTTTGTCGCCGCCGACCAAGATAGTCATTTTCCCTTGATGGGCCAGGGGGATGCCGCCGGTCATGGGCGCTTCCAGCACATCGATGCCTTTGTCGGCGCACAGGCCGGCCAGACGTTGTGTTTCTCGCCTATCGGTGGTGCTAATGTCAAGCCAGGTGCCTCCGGCATGAAGCCCCTTCAAAATACCATTTTTGCCTTCGACCACAGCGGCAACGGCGGCAGGTGAGGGCATTACCGTGAGTACCGTATCTGACTGTCCGGCCAACTCTTGCGGGCTGTCGGCCCAGCGAGCGCCCCTCTCTAAGAGCTTCTCTGCCGCCTCCCGACGTAAATCGTGAACCGTTAAGGGAAAGCCCGCCTTGAGCAAATTCTTGGCGATTGGCGTTCCCAGATTGCCAAGACCAATTAGACCAATGTTCATTTTTTTCTCCTGTCAGGCTTTAAGCACAAACCGGCAGCTTCTCATTACCCGTCCAACGCTCGTTGAAAATAGGCTCCGTATATTCGCCACCCACCAGTCGATTCCGAGCATCGCGCCAGAGTTGTGCCCATACCTCCGGGTCGGTTAGAACGGTTTCGGGATGTTTGGCGCTGCGGGCTACGAAACCCGGAAAGGCCGGTCGTCCGGTGGGCTGACCGGTTGGAATGTAACGCAGGTCAAAGCTCCAACGGATGGCATCAGATTTGTTGGGGTAGGCTGCATGTTCGGTATACTGGTGGAACAAGACAATTCCACCTCGTCCCACAGGCAAAGGAGTAGCCTTTCTCGTCTCCAGCAAAGGGCTGGGAATATAGTTTTCCGCCGCGATGCCCTTGCCGGGACAGTGTAGGGTCAACTCGTTCCTTTTATGGCTGCCTGGAATGCACACCAAACAACCATTTTCTATGGTAGCGTCGGTGATGGCTACCCACACGGTGAGCACCTGGGTATCATTGGCTTCATCTAATAATGCTCCCTGATCCTGGTGCCAGGTGGTATTTGAGATATAGGAGTTCCCCACAATATCGCGGTGTACTGCCTTTCGAGGCGGTTTGATTCGTACATGCTGAACCGGGCTGGAATAAATCTCGGGGCCGATAATCGACTCTACCACATCAAGCAAGCGTGGGTTGGTCAGCAAGTTAAAAACCGCCGGGCCGGTATGGGCTTTAGCATCGGGGGGGATACCAACGTTATCTAAAGGTAGAGAAATATCGAGCCGGTCAAAAATCTTCGTATTTTCAAATAATAAACGGGTGTATCGCTCCCCAAAGGGCAAATCGCTGTAGGTTGATGATATTTGGCCTTTAGCATACATCTCTGTGGCGATATCGTCTAAGGCCACAGCATATTCATCTTGAATAGCTTGAATGTCTTCGGCGTTTAAGACATTTTCAACCACCAGATATCCCTCATCGTTAAAATGTTGAATTTGGTCAGAATTTAGAGTCGCAGCCATTTTCTCCTCCGACTTAATATTGTTTTAGTTTTTCCGCCATTCGGTGCGTGGCTTGTCCGCCTGGATTTCAGCCCGGCGGTGGTCTACAAAGGCTGTCAATTCTTCGGCAATTGCTTCGTCGAGTGGTGGGGCTTGGTAATTGTTCAACATTTGCTTCCAGATATTGTTAGCCCTTTTGTAGGAATCCTGACTGCCTTCTTCGGTCCATTTTTCATAGTTATCCATATTGAAAACCGTGTGCTGATAGAAAGCTGTCTCATAATGACGCATCGTGTGCTGCGTCCCTAGAAAATGTTGGCCCGGCCCTGCCTCTTCATAAGCATCCCAAGCAAAATCCTCATCGGTCATGCTGACCCCATTCACGTAGCGGGCCATCATACCCAACGTTTCGACATCCAGAATCAATTTTTCAAAGCCCGTTATCAGACCACCTTCTAGCCATCCAGCGGCTTGTAAGATAAAATTCGTGCCAGCCTGAACCGTGGGCAACATCGTGTGACCCGACTCATATCCGGCTTGAGCATCGGGGATACGAGAAGCGGTAAAATTACCGCCTGACCGGTAGGGCAAATTATAATGACGAGCCATTTGCGCTCCGGCAAAGAGAGCCAGTGAATTTTCCGGGGTGCCAAAACAGGGCGCGCCGCTTCTCATATCGATATTCGCCAGAAACGAACCATAAATTGAGGGCGTACCGGGATTAATCATCTGGGCAAAACAGATACCGAACAACGTCTCAGCATTAGCCTGGGCGATGGTGGCGGCCAGCGTAGCGGGCGACATGGCCCCGGCGATGATAAAGGGTGTAACCACCACGCCCTGCTTGGCTCGCGCATAAACTTCGATGGCACCAAACATGCGGTCATCAAAGCGGAGGGGACTAGAAGCATTCACCACCGCCATAAGTGCTGGATTTTCTCGAATAGTATTAGCGCCAAACAAAATCTCGGCCATTGTGACGCTATCGCGGGCGCTATCGGCAAATACCACACTGCCTAAAAATGCCTTATCGTGGAGCGTGACATGGGCCAGGAGCATGTCCAGGTGACGTTCTCGCACACCTATATCGTTGGGTTCAACCAAAACACCACTGGCATGATGCAGGTGGGGAATCATTGAGACCAACCTGGCCAGCTTGCGGAAATCGTCAATTGTGCCTTGTCGTCTTCCCCGGTCAAGGTCCATGACAAAGGGCGGGCAGTGAACCGGGGCAAAGACCATGTTTGAGCCGCCAATCGGCAAGTTATTGGCGGGATTACGGGCTAATTGGGTGAAGGTTGGTGGGGCTTGCCGGACAAAGTGCATGATGGTGTCTTCGTCAACCCAAACTCGTTCGCCGTCAATCTTGGCTCCGTGTTGGCGAAAAGTATTGAGAGCAGAGGGATAGTCGATAATTAACATACCAGCCTCTGCTAACAAACGCATGGAAGCCCGGTGAATCATCTCAACGTCCTCTTGGGAGAGGACCTCAACCGGATGCAACTTATTCACCAATGGCTTGACCGGACCAACGGCCCCATGGCCGGTTCGATTTCGTCTTGCTTCTCGTTGGTGAGAGAGACGGCCTTGTCTGGGCATTGTAACCATCCTTCTTCGGCTGATTTTATTTCTTTAGAAGCGCAAACGTAATCTGGATCGCCAGGATATTTTACGCGCCCGGCGTAGGCGCTTTAGGGCTAAAAGCATACTGCTTAAAATTAAGCCGCTACCAATCCATTGCAATAGCGTAAGATGCTCTTGTAAAAAAAGTACGGACCAGATAACGGTCAACAGCGTCTCAAGGGGGCCAACCAAAGCCATCTGCCCGCTACCTATGCGACGCACAGCGCCGAATAACGCCAACTGTCCCAGGTAAGCGCTGCCAACAACCAACACCGCAATGGCTAACCAGCCTTGCCAACCAGGTGAGTACCATACCATTCCCTGGTTAACCCATAAACCGGTGGTAAATACCGCAACCGTGGCAAAAATATACAGGGCGATGGTTTGGGCATCATAACTTTTCAGGTACCATTGCATTATCACCAGATAGACAGCAAACATACAGGAGCCACCCAAAGCCAGCAAAGCCCCAATCAAATCAACCTGTCCCCCTGGCCCAATCAGCAAATATACTCCGGCTAATCCTAGCACCAGCCGAATAATATGGCGATAGGTGAATTTTTCACCGCGCCAGGCCAATAGCACCAGAACAATTAAGGGATAGACGGCAACAACCATAGCGGCAATTGAAGCATTAATCCGAGTCAAAGACCATGTAAATGATAACAGGGCAATAGCAGTAGCCATCCCTGAAGCAACACAGAACAGCAGGCCGGTTCGGTCAATATAAAGCCGTTTCGGCGCACCGACCCCAATGGTACTAATCAATAGCAGCGTCGCCCCTAAAAATCTCAAGGCTACCAGCATCGTTGGATTAATTCCTAATGTAATCACAAACTTCGAAATTGGGGGGGAGAGGCTAAAGACGAAAACGGCGAAAAGGGCCATCATCCAGCCGTACCAGGCGGTATTCTTAGTTGATAAGGCAATTATCCGAGAACTCATCTTCTATCACTTGACAAATTAAGGGTATTCTCCAATATGCGCCGAGACCTTATGGCAGGCTTCAACGGTTAGACGGGCCATCTCATCGGCCTGACCTTTGGGGGGAAAGCGGTAGATAGGACCACCCGTACTGATAGAGGCCACTACCTGCCCCGATTTATCCCAAATAGGCGCACCCAGACCGACCACCTCGGAATCGAACTCGCCATAGACCCAGGCATAGCCCTGCTGCCGAACCTGCACGAGTTGCTGGCGTAGCTCATCTGGATTGATGATGGTTTGGGGGGTAAAGCGTTGCAGCGGTTGGGCCAGATATTGGTCGAGTTTTTCTTCCGGCCAGTAGGCCAAAAAAACCTTGCCGTTAGAGGTGACGTGCAAGGGAAATCGGGAGCCGATCCAATCTTGAATTTGGATATGGTGCAGGCTATTGACCTGGTCAACATAATGGGCTTGATTGCCATCGGGCAGGCAGAGGTGCGTGGTTTCACCGGTGGCCTGGGCCAGTTCGAGAAGGTAGGGGCGGGCAATGGTAATCAGGTGGCGGGAATAGGAGACCTGTGAGGCCAGGGCCACAATCCCCTCGCCAATTTGGAAGCCTTCTTGGTTGGGTACGCGCTCAACGGCCTCGACATTTTCCAGGGTCGATAACAGTCGTGAGACGGTACTCTTAGGTAAACGGACTTGATGGGCGATTTCAGTGACACCGACACCAGCAGGATGGGCAGCGACAGCTTCGAGAATGGCAAAGGCGCGTTTGACGGATTGGACGGTTGGCATTGTTCCGTATTATGAAACAGTCCTATATGATGGAATACCCTATTAAACACCATTTTTGCCCGCTTGTCAAGACTCAAAAAAAGACCCTAAAGGTTTTGAAAACCTTTAGGGTCTGGAGTACGAATTTTTTCTGGTTCCCACGCTGAGCGTGGGAACCAGAAAAAATCTCAATAAGCCTGTCACGATCTAAATTTACGCCTAGCGAGTCTCAAATAGACCCCCTCCTCTCCAGTCGTTAATACCGCTAACGGAACGATCTCTACCACCGCTGACGGTGGAGGTTTCGCCAGAGGCTTCGTTGCGCTTGCCACCACTGACGGCGGAAGCCTCACCAGTAGCCTCGTTCTCCCGCCCGCCACTGACCGAGGAAAGGTTGCCGGTGGCCTCATTGGACTGCCCCCCACTGACGGAGGCATAGTCACCGCTGGCCGTGTTGTAATTCCCCCCACTGACGGAAGAAATGTTGCCGCTGGCCGTGTTGGATTTCCCCCCACTGACGGAAGAAATGCCGCCGCTGGCCGTGTTGGCGAACCCCCCACTGACGGAAGAAACGCTGCCGCTGGCCGTGTTGTCGAACCCCCCACTGACGGAAGAATTGTTGCTGCTGGCCGTGTTGTCGAACCCCCCACTGACGGAGGACCATTCGCCGCTGGCCGTGTTGAATTTCCCCCCACTGACGGAGGACCATTCGCCGCTGGCCTCGTTGTTCTGCCCCCCACTGACGGAGGCATAGTTACCGCTGGCCGTGTTACCCCGCCCCCCGCTGACGGAGGCAAAGGCCCCGCCGGTTGTGTTGTGGTAGCCCACGACCAGCCCCCCATAACTGCTGTAGTTGAGTTCTTTACCCACCACCAACATATGGGAGCCGCTGCGGTCATCACTGCTGCCTCTTGACTCGTTGTAACCGATAATGATGTTGCCCAGTTCGTTGGTTGTGTCTGTGCTGCCCAGGCCATTGACCACATGCAGGTTCGCTCCGGTGATAAAGATGTCGTTGTTGGTGCGGCTGAAATGTTGCAACAGCTCTTCCAAGGCTGCTACCCGCGCCTCTAAAGTTGTCAGGTCATCGGAACAGACCCACTCGCTGCCATTAAACCTGGCAATCTGGTCGGTGCTGCAATTGAGGTCGCTCAGCGGGCCTGGTTCACCAGGTGCTCCCTCCGGCCCGGTTGGCCCCGGGTCACCGATGGGACCCACCAGCCCCGGGATGCCCATCAAGCCTTGTTCTCCTTGAGGTCCTTGCGGCCCGGTCTCCCCTTGAGGCCCACTCTCACCCTGTGGGCCTGTTGCCCCGGTGTCACCCTGCAGCCCTTGAATACCTTGTGCGCCGGTTTCACCTTGGGAGCCTTGGGGGCCGGTCTCACCCTGCGGTCCTTGAGGCCCACTCTCACCCTGTGGGCCTGTTGCCCCGATCTCACCCTGCAGCCCTTGAATACCTTGGGGGCCGGTCTCACCCTGCGGTCCTTGGGGGCCGGTAAAGCCAAAACCGGGAGGGCCCAGTGGTCCGGTCTCCCCTTGCGGCCCGGTCACGCCCTGTGGCCCGGTTTCACCGGGTGGCCCTTGTCCCCCGGTCTCCCCTTGTGGTCCCTGAGGACCACTCTCGCCCTGTGGTCCTTGGGGTCCCGTTTCGCCCGGTGGCCCTTGTACCCCGGGTTCACCTTGTGAGCCCTGGAGACCGATCTCACCCTGCGGTCCTTGCGGCCCGGTCTCACCGGGTGGTCCCTGTGTGCCTGTTTCACCCTGGGGGCCTTGCGGCCCGGTCTCACCCTGCGGTCCTTGAGGCCCCACGATGTTCCACTCTAAAAATTGGTCATTGTTATGGCAGTCGTCTGCCGAGCCGACCAACTTGATTGTGCCACTATTATTATTGATACAGGCCCGGATGGTACCGCCTTGAGCCAAGACCAAGGTCGCGCTGCCGGTGAATATGATGGTTATCAAGATTACAATTATTACTAAGATTTTGTTTGATGTTCTCACGGGAATCCTCCATGTATAGTATTAAACTAGGTTACCACAAATAGAGGAAGTTGTCTGTCGTGCAAACTGGGCATTTTTGTCATGCAAACTGGGCATTTTGTGAGGGGAGGGGGCTTTTCTGGTTCCCAGGCTGAGCGAAGCTCCAAAAAAGACCCTAAAGGTTTGAAGTGCCTTTAGGGTCTGGGATATCTGCTAAAAATTTTAGTGACAGCTTGATAGTGACGGAATTAACCCTGTCACTATCACTAAATGATTACTTTTCTTTTTCCGGTTCGGCTGGCTTCCAGCTAAGCGAAACTTTAAATTGGGCATCGCTGGCAGATCTGGCAATCATAGCTCCGGCTTCGGGGTCAATTTTAATGGCAAAGTCGATGGAGGCGCTGCTGGGTAAGGCTTCGAGGTTTTGGATGGTATCAATTACCCCATTGGCACAGCCTCGAATGGTTTTGAGGGTCTGGTCGTAGGCATCTTTGGTAGTTTCGTTGGATACATCATCAGCGGGAGACTGACGGGCAAAGCCAACCCCGCCATGCTTGGAAGTGGCCTCCACTTCAATCCGAATCGCGATGCCATCGTCGGTAAATGTTTCAATGTATTGCGTCATTATCTAAATGTTCCTCTTATAGTAATGATTGGATAGCTTCGTAGAGGGATTTGAAGGTCTTGAGCTTTTGAACCTTCTCTTGACTTTTGGCATTGCCGATATCAAGGTCGCCATACATCGCCTTCCAGCCAGTGCTTAAGCGCATCACAGTAAGATGCCCGCCATGCTTCTCCGCAGCAATGCGTTCAGCCTGACGCAACAAATTAGGCAGCTTTGGCGTATTCGCGTCGGCGCGTTGTAAATCCTCCGTTGACCATACGTCGGGCTCAGGGTCAAGCAGCCATTTCCCTCGGGCAGCATCAAATTGCATGCCCATGAGCTTACCATTGGGCGAAACCATCCAACTGGAGCGGTCTTCCGGTTCATGTAGTTGCCAAAATCCGGTGGCATCATTAAAGGCGGCTTCGACAAGCACATTACCATCAAGCAAATAAATTTGTCCTTCTTTAAGCGCTATTTCAGCCATCGCAATTCAATTGACCTCCATGATATTTATCAAATTTTCTGAAAAGAAAAGCCGAGGGAACTCCCTCGGCTTTAAGGGATCATTTCAAGTTACGAATCGCCAGATTCATCAGCTTCTTGAAGTCTGGCAATATCAGCGGTATGTGGTATCACACTGGTCGGCCTCTTATCCTCGGTTACTGTTGGCGATAGGCGTTCCACAATTTTATCAATCATATAATATACAACGCGTTGGCGGAACCCGGCGATGAAGCCCAACACCATTTGTATGGCAATGACCTGGTTCACCCCAAGAAATGATTTGGTGTTATCGGTGAGAATATTTTCGCCACTGCCACCAAAGAAGAGAAAACCGGCACCGGTAATGAAAAATATCACCGCCCCTAAAAGAAAACCCATAACAGGTTGTACTAAATACTTCATTATAAATTGCCGGTCAAACTCGTGTTTTATGGCCACACGCCAGGAGACACTATATAAAATAGCCACAATACCGCCTATACCACCAGCCAGGGATGAAAGCCAAGCCGCCCTTATGGCAATAATACCTAAGGTGGCATTATTTGCACTCCCTTGCGCAAGATCCGATATATTGGCAATGGGCAAGAAAAAACCAGCAATAAAAACGGCCAACCAGACTATCCCATAAAAGAAGACAAACAACCCCCAGGTGTAAGACCACCGTCTTAGATTTCTCTTGCGAATCAGGGCGGTTCTAACGGCAGATACTAGCATTAGGGCTTGAGCATATCGATAGGGTGCGTAGAAGATGATATCCTGAGCTTCTGCCAACTTTTCAATAGCATCCTCAGCATCTACCTTGTTACTGCTCAATTCATCAGCTACGCGATCATAGAAGCTCTCAATTTCCTGATCAAGCCTTGCTATCCGCTCGTTGCCAATGTAGCGCTGCACCTTTTGGATGGTAGCGGCATCTGGCTCTGGATTGCTTGATCTTTTAACCACCAAAATATGATCACCTTGTTTGGTTAAGGCGTCTTCGGGCAAGATGGCCTCTTCGGAAACTGGTATAGCACCGGTGACAACACCGCCAAAGGTGTCAAGGGTAACAGGGGCCGTCATTGGAGTGGGAGTTGGCTGAGAAGGTGTAGTAGGCTGTACATTAATTGGCGCCGCCGTTGTCGTTGGTAGGGTGGGTGGAGGAGAAGTAACCGGTGGAGGCATAATTGGGGGTGGTGTAACCGGTGATTCCACCGCACCTGACGATAATCCCCCCGATGGGCTACTTGTTGGGGTGGTGGTCGCAACAGTTGGTGGTGTTGGGGTCAAACCTGATTGCCCCCCCGGCGAGTCTTCGACAATCATGTCGGATAAATCATCTCCGGCAATACCGGATAAATCCGCTCCAGGTACAGGACCGGGTGACGGGCTATTTTCCACAATCCCCGACAAATCATTTTCTTGAGGTGAGCTAGACAAATTATCCTCCTGCTGGGCTACTGGCGAAACATCTTCTCCCACTATACCTGATAAATCATTAACATCACCTGTATCGCTGCCCTGTAAGGTTTCAGTAGTAGGCATGGCAAAGGGTGATGTCGAAGGGTCAACGGCATCTTTTCCCCCAAGGTTAGAAACAGCTTCTGCTGGAGATGATGAAGCCAGAATCAAATCATCTGGCGGCTCTTCCATAGCTACAGGTAAACCTAATTCATCAACCATCCTGTCATCGGAGGTGGTTGTGCCTGAGAGGGAGGTATCAACCAACCCGGCTAATTCATCCTCACTACCTGTCCCAGAGGCAGTACCGGTTTCTGTGCTAGTCGGTCCTCCAAAGAGCAAATCTATGCCTTTGCCTTTTTTCTGAGTCAATCCCAGGCTATCCGAGTCTTTATCTTTTAAACTGGCCCGTTTTCCTTTCGCCATTAACAAATACCTCCCCAACTGTTCCCTAATAGATTTGGATCATATCTTTTAAGGTTTCTTTATTATACCACAAATCATCGCTATCGTCATCCATAACAACTTATGTTAACCTAATCTATTATACCACAAATGGATTTTGTTGCCACTTTATGTGAACTATAAAGCATTGCTGAATATTATGCTTATTAACAACTTATGTTAACCTAATCTATTATACCACAAATGGATTTTGTTGCCACTTTTAATATGATTTTAAGAAATAAAAAGTCACCGAAAAATATCGGTGACTTTTTATTTATATCGATATTACTGTAAGCATTGGATTATAATACTATTTCAACCCACCTCAAAGGTCTAGTTTAGGAGTTGTTGGCGGAGTCATTGTTGTTGATATACCTTTCTATTTGCCGTTTCAAGTCGGAGACCCCAACCGGCTTTTGCATATAACCGTCACAACCAGCAGCTAAACAACGTTCCTTATCGCCTTTCATGGCGTTGGCGGTCAGGGCGACAATAGGAATCTCGGCCAGGGTCGGGTCTTGTTTGAATTTGACGGTGGTCTCCAAACCATCCATGCCCGGAATATTAACATCCATAAGAACCAAATCGGGTCTTTTTTCGGCGGCAAGCTTGAGGCTATCAAGCCCCGTTTCAGCTTCTATCATCACATGGCCCATCGACTCGATCACCCGGCGAACAAATAATTTGTTTTCAAAGTTATCCTCAACGTACAAAATTTTCATGTTTTCTATACTTCCTGATAATCATAAACTTTCACTACAAAATAAGAATTTACTCTAATTGGGCGTCAATATGGGCAATAAGTCTTTCTCTATCTAATTTACCCTTTTGCCACATTGAAGAGACGCCATTCGATATAAGCAACCGTGTTTCATCTTCGGAGAGGTCTTTGGCCGTGACAACGACCACGGGGATAGCATCTAACATTTCATCTTGCTTTAACTCTTCTAGAATTTGAAAACCGTTCTTGTCGGGTATAATCAAATCTAAAATTATGAGATGCGGCTTTTCTTCTTTAATAATTTCGGTTGCTTCTTTTCCCCGTTGTATTTGCTTAATCTCCAAAGGCCGGCTCATTTGCAACATCCGGCTTATCAAGCGAGCATCCATAGGATTGTCTTCAATGAGAACCACCTTTTTTATCTCTAACGAGTCGGAAACCGGCTTGGCTGGCATAGGAGCCAGTTCTTGCGTATCACGCCCTACGCTTGGTGGGTGACCAGACACCTCATCGCCTTCTGAGGTGGAAAGTGTCTCAACCACATGTTCTACCAAATCTTTTGTGGCAAACGAACCCTTAAGCCAGATAGATGAGGTTTGACCGGCCAGTCGTTGTTCATCTTCTGGAGTTAAATCCTTGGCGGAAACGACAATCACCGGGATATTGGCTGTGGCTGGGTCTTCTTTAAGTTTTTCTAACAAGAGAAAACCATCCATCTCTGGCATGGTCAAATCACTGACCACCAAATCGGGCGAACGCTCTTTGATTATCTTCAACCCTTCTTCACCACTGTTGGCTTCAAAGACACGATACGGCTTTTTGGCTTGAAGCAGGCGACGAATGAGACGACTATCCATCGGGTTGTCGTCAATTACCACAATCGTTGTCACCTGTTCATCAAGGCGGGTAAGGGCCGAACCCAAACCATCAGTTGGCACGCCAGGAACAGTATCGGCCGATTCGGCCAGACGCACGTCCGGCACATACTCCTCATCCATAATATGCTTTTCGACCGGGAAGGTATGACCAGAGCAATTAATCACCACAACCTCGTCAGACTTGATAATGCCCTGCCTCACAAATTTATCCAACCCAGCAAAGGCCACAGCCGTAGCCGGTTCGACTGAGTAGCCCTCGGTCCTGGCCAGCAAACGCATCGCATCAAACGCTTCTTCGTCCGTTACATCCAACATATGACCGCCATAGGTTTGGTTAGCCTGATACAGCAATTCGTAACCAAGTCCTGGGTCGCCCGTTGATAGCACTGTGATACGAGTTTCAGGCTTCACCGCATCGGCTTTTGGCTTGTTGGCAGTAAAGGCTTGAACCATAGGCGAACAGCCAACTACCTGAACTACCCCAATCTTGGGTACATGGTCTATCAACCCCATTTTATAAAGCTCTTCAAAGCCTTTTTGCACCCCTAACGGGCCGATACCACCACTCACCGCCTGAATATACCAATCAGGCGCTCTCCATTTTTCACCATCTAGGCCATTTAGCTGTCGGGCTAATTCTTCGGCAATTTCAAAGGCCACTGTTTTCATACTCTCTTTGCCGGGAACTGCCTTAGCTCCTTTATCAAGATGTATTTTCCGACGAGTGGCAAAATCAGCAGCCACCTTTTTGGCCTGGTCATAGGTACCTGTCACCTTAATGACTTCCGCTCCATACAGAGCAGCCTCGCGCATTTTGGCCGCAGGGACCATGCTGGTCAAGAAAATCCAGACTTTTATACCGGCCCGAGCGCAATAGGCAGAGTAGGCAGCCGCAGCGTTGCCCGTAGAGGCCAACACACATTCTTGAATCCCGGCCTGGTGCATCGATGTTACCGTTAGAGCCGCTTGCCTATCCTTAAAGGAACTTGTTGGCGACTGGCGCTCATCTTTTATAAAAATTACCGGATGATTCAGGCGTTTTTGTATTTTTGTGGCTCTTATCAAGGGCGAATTGCCTTCACCCATACTGATGAGATCCTCAGGGTCAACCTTAGGCAACAGTTCAATATAACGCCACAAAGAATTCGAGCGACCGGTCAGTCCATTTTCCCAAATCTCGGCTACGGCCTGATAATCGTACGCAGCATCAAGCCAAGCGCCCTTGCAGTTGGGACAAGAATCCAAACCTAAATGATACTCAAATTCGCTATTACATTCTAAACATTTAACTAGGGTGAGGTAAGATTTTAGTTTTGCCATATTACTATCTATCCAGGTGATATTTTTAACTATTCGCAAAATTTAAACCCATACAAACAGTACGATACGCAATCCGGTACTTTAATAAGATAATTTTTGTAGTCTTTGGATTATTAAAGAGGGTGGCGAATAGTCACTATTATTTTAACACCCATGTTGGTAAACATCAACAATTTATGCCCCTGAATAATCAGCGTCAACCAATGGCATTGTAAAATAGAATTCAGAGCCATTGCCTACCTCACTCCTTACATCAATCTCGCCTCCGTGTAACTCAACCAATTGCTTACATATAGCCAGGCCCAACCCAGACCCCCCATACTCGCGGGTGGTCGAACTATCTGCCTGGCGGAAACGGTCAAAAATGGTCGGAAGTTTATCTGGTGGAATACCAATGCCGGTGTCAATCACAGAGATATTTACTTTTTCAGGCGTTTGACCTTCAATGCGAGCCTTTACCGTCACACTTCCCTTGGCGGTAAATTTAGCCGCATTACTAATCAAATTCAGTACAATTTGATTAAAGCGTAATTTATCGGCATAGACAGGCGGAATATTATCTTCTACATCTGCCAAAATCTCTATTGGCCTATCTTTGAACAGAGAACTGGTAGCAGCCAAAGCCTCATAAATACTCTCTTTTACAGATATTGGTTCGCGCACTAACTCCATCTGTCCGGCTTCAATTTTGGATAGATCAAGGATATCATTAATGAGGGCCAGGAGATGATGACCGCTGCTGTAAATAAGCTGAATATCATTTCTGGCAATGTCATTTATCTCGCCATCAATGCCTTGTAACAAAACATCGGCGAACCCGATAATCGAGTTTAGTGGTGTTCGTAGCTCATGACTCATACTGGTTAGAAATTCCGATTTAAGCCGGTCCACCTCGCGTAGCTGGTCGATAGTCTTTTCCTGTTCCTTCGAGAGTCGGGCATTTTCCAAGGCTCTAGCAATTTGATCGGCCACCGCTTCAACCGCTGCCAATTCTTCATCGGCCCAATCTGGTGTTTCTTCTCTTTTAATACCCAATACGCCGATAACCTCATTCCGCAAAATCAGAGGTACCGCCAATTCGGCTTCGGCCTTATCACCATTTTCGGTCAGGGTCTGTTTTACTAATTGTCTTTTGGTTATAGCCTGTTTCATTGGGGGCAACCATCGCCCGGAGTCTGGGGCGATGGTCGTAGTTATCCCCTTGCTAAAGTGAAAACCTTGCATTTGCAACTCTTCGGTAAACTGTTCCCAAACCTCACCGGTAAGCCGACGATTGAGATGCTCAACCTCTTCTAACGCGGCCTGGGTCTCGGCCAGGAGACGAGCATTATCAATGGCTACGGCCGTTTGGTCGGCAATCGCCTGCATGAGGATTGCATCTGCAGCCCTAAATCGATTCAGCTGCTCACTTTGAATATCCAAAACACCTAAAACCTGCTCACCCTTCCGTAAAGGCACAGCCAACTCCGCCCGAGTATCAAGGAGTAAGGGGTTACGAAGAAAATGTGGCATCTCATCGACATTGTTGCTCATAAAAGGCCTATTGGTACTGGCTACAGTACCAACAATACCCTGACCTGCTGGTAGGCGGTGGCCTTTTGCTTTAAGTTGTCGTCCTACCTCGCCAGAGCCCTCGGTCATAACTAAATCCCCGGTCTCCATCTCAACCAAGTATATGTGAGTATGGTAAAAATCAAACTCAGTTTGAATACGTTCAACAACAAACTGTAATAGTTCGTCCAGGTCCAAAATGGTGGCAAGCTGGCGGCTAACATCGATACTGGTTTCCAGGGCTTGGGTACGCTCTTGGATACCCTTTTCCAGGTTGCCAATCAAGCTACGAAGCTGGGCAGCCATAACATTGAAAGCACCGGCTAAAGCCCCTAATTCATCATGGCTTTTCACCACCACTTGCTGTGACAAATCACCCGCGCTAAAAGCCTGAGCCGCTCCGGCCATAGCTTCAATTGGCCGGACAATCTGACGAACAATCAGGAAACCCAATGTAATAGCTACGGCCAATGAAATTAGAATTGTAACCACAATTGTGAATACTGTACTCGTGGCTTGCTGTAAGGCTTCAGCCTCAGGTGTCTCGGCCACAACTGTAAATACCTGCTCCCCCAATTGGATATCGTCAGTCCCTAAAACAACCTCTGTACCATCTAAACCAGTTTGAGACCCGGCTTCTTGCTCAGCTAAATTAAACTGGCTACCTTGTAGGTTAAACGATGAGTCTTGGTGGGCAACAACCCTACCTGCCGAGTCTATCATATAAACCGTTTGACTCGTTTGACTTTCACTCTCTTGCACGGCTGCTCGCAAGTTCCCTACTCTTCTGAAGCGTATCTTGGCAACAAGAACGTTATCCAGTTGTACGCTACGTAGCCTAAATAGGGGAATGGCTATGCTCATGAATGGCTCACCGGTATCATCGAACTGAACCGGACCAAAGTAAGTTTCGCCAGTTGCTTTGGCCTGTTCAAACTCATCGGACCCGGCCCGGTTGATGAGTTGCTCACTAGGAATCACTTCTAAACGGGCCAAACGAAGCACTTCTTGTCCCTCATTGTCTAACAATGTCAACTCTTCATAAACATTCCCATAAGCACTTGAGCTAAATTTACCCAACAGCAGGCCAAGTTGTTGACCCCGATCGGGTTGCCCTAAATTTCGTAGCTCGCTGCCAAGCAAGAGTAAGTCGCTCTCTACCGCCCGAAGGGAAGCCTCAGCCTGTGCCGAGGCTTGTCGGGCTATTTGGTTTTGCAAATCAAGAGCCTGTTTTCGCTCAATAGCAAAGCTACGTTGAGCCAAGACTATGCCAACCAGTAGCAAGGGTACAACGGCTAAAGCTATCAAAATAAATGTTAACCGAGTTCTAAGGCTATTCCTCATAATTTACGTTTCCTATCTAACAACTGTCGAAAGTCCATCTATTAGAAAGGGTATGAACAAGAAGCGACCAATTCACCAATAAATTACCACTTCGGTTTAGGCGGGGTGAGAGGGTCTAACTCAGCCCGGTCACCTGGACCAACAATAACAAAAGTTTCACCCTGCCATTGTAAAAGCATATAACTCCCTTGGGGTGCGCCCACACTATCGAAGCTAAGCGGCCCCACAACAGTATTATAGGTGCCTTTATGTAACTCTTCCATCAACACCGCGTTGTCGATGGAATTTGTATTCTCAATTGCTTGCTGAAGCACTTGCCCTGCCGTAAAGGCATTCGCGGCATCTTCTGGGATATCCCCTAGTGACCCCCCAAATTTTTCGATATATTTGCGGACAAACTCGCTATTTTGGTATTCATTAGCATCCGGAAACCATGAGACCGAAGAAAAAACACCTTCGGTGGCTGCCCCAACACCGTTCCGAAATGGCTCCGGCAGTGATGGGCCGCTTGTAAAATAGGCAAAACGTGGCTGATAACCCGCTGCTTGATAAGCCATTATCTGCCTGATGGAATCATCGAGTTGACCGCCGCCGAGGATCAAATCGGGGTCAATGTTTGCCATCTCACTGGCGATATCCACAAAATCTGTGGTTCCTTCAGGATAGACTATTTCAGAAACTTGATTCATACCGGCATCAATTAATAGCCCGGTGAGGCGCTCCATCACGCTCAGAGGAAAGGAATCATCGTTACTGACCACGGCAAAGGTCTGGGGCCGTTGCTCCGGGGGCAAATTCAGCAAATATAGTACAAACGGGTCCGCCTGCCGAGAAGAGCGGGCCGGTTGAGCGAAGAACAGGTTCTTCAGACCACGATCAAAGACTTCGGGCGCCCCACCGGCTGGCTCAACGTAAGCGTAGCCATACTTTTCGGCCACCTCAGAGCTTGGTATCACCAGAAAGCTGGACTGCGTCCCCACCACAAGATCGACTTTATCTTCCGTAATTAATTTTTCATAATCAGTGACAACGGTCTCTTGCTCGCTACCGTTATCCATCACGATGAGTTCGATGGGGCGTCCTAACAAACCACCGTCCTCATTGATCATATCCACCCAAACCTCATAACCCTCTTTAGCCGCAGTACCACCCCCACTACGCCGACCAGTAAGCGCCACCGATACGCCTATTCTAATTGGTCCTTCTTCTTTCAGGACTGGCTCTTCTGTGGCCGCGCCAATCGTTTGGCAAGCGGTTAATAACAAAAATAGAGTCATGAATATTAGAACAACATTCTTATCCCATTGACTCTGAAGCTGGTGATTATATTTCATCGGAAATCATTTTTCCCTTCAATTCACTGACTATACTATTCACGATCATTAACTCTGTTCCAAATAATCTTTTGTCCCCAATCGAATAACCACTTCCGATGCCCCCAATGTATCACCAAGTTGAGCCACGGCGGCCCTCATCACTTCTTCTATTTCAGCGGATGACCAGACCTTGGCTGTTGACTCGCTGACTACCCGGTCACGCCAGGCATTGCGCCGGGTTTCCTCAACAAGGCGAGCATTTTCAAGCGCCAAACTCATCTGCTCACTGACCGCTTCTATCAAGGCAATTTCATCCTCTGTCCATTGGCGTTCCAGGTTTTCATCACGAATACCAAGAATACCTATAATTTTATCACCCAATTTCAAGGGGGTTGCTAAGGTGTTTTCAACTTTGTCTGAGGCTCCCTCCATGCCGTCAGTATCGTCATTGCTCAATCTATTGACCGTTTTTCCTTGTTGCAGGACAGCCTCGGCTTCGGGGGTAGCTATTTCCTCTAGTGGCGGCAACGTTGGCCGTCGAACTTCGTAGTTGGTTTTGCGTTTAACAGTGGTATATTTCTCCCAGGCTTGCCCCGTATACACTTGTTGTAATTTTCTAGTCTGAATCAGAGCTTCTTGAGTTTCGGAAAAGAGATGGGCATTACGTATGGCATTGGCAAGTTGGTTAGCCAATACTTGTAGTGTTGTTTCATCTTCTTCGGTTAAGCCACCAATATCCTCATGCTGTACATCTAAAACCCCAACAACCTCGCCATCTAAATGTACTGGAACTGCCATTTCCGAGTGTGTGTTGGGGAGAAGGGAGTTAGGCAGCCAGGTAGGGTTGGCTCGCACATTTTCAACCGTTACTACTCTACCTTCACGAGCGGCACGGGCCACCAAACTTTGAGGCGCAGTCATCGGGATGCTATGCCTTTGACGCTTCATCTCGGCCCCGGCTTCACCGTAACCCTCGGTCATTATTAGCGTTTCACGGGTATCATCCAACAAATAGATATGCACATGATAATAGTTGAACCTTTCTTTGGTTAAAGAAACCACTTCACGCACCAAGTCACTTAAATCTAATATACTACTCAAGCGTTGGCTAACCTCCACCACAATTTCAAGTTGCTGAGTGCGTTCCGCCACACGTTCCTCAAGCGAATCGATTGTGTTCAAAAGTTGGTCTATCATCGAATTAAACGATGCCGCCAGCGCCCCAATCTCATCACCAGTATTAATCTCAACTCTGGTAGCCAAATCGCCTCCAACGACTTGTTCGGCCATATTGGTTAAACGGGTAATAGGTCGGGTTAAAAGCTGTGCCATCCCTACAGCGGCTATAACCGCTACGCTAGCAATGACAACAGCCAATAGAATTATGTTACGACCCTGCGAATCGACTGCAGCCAGAGCCTCTTGGCGGTTCTGATGAATAATAAATATCCAGCCCAAATTAGCAATTACAGGGTCATTGGTAAAGCTCGTCACCGGAGCCTGGCTGGCAAAAGTGGGAACACCCTCAAATATAAACTCTTTGTAAGGCTCAGCGGCCAATTCCTCCAGGTGGTCTAATACGATAGGCTCAATCGGCTTAAGCATAACTTCTTCTGAACTCACAATCCGGCCATCAGGAAAGAGCAAGTCGGCACGAAGGCCGCTTTGGGTTGATTCTATCGAGGCTATGATATCACCCAAGGCAGCCAAACGATAGGTGCTGCGTAAAATACCGAGAACCGTTTTATTGTCGTTGTCATAAACAGGTATGGCAATGTTCAGGCCAAGAGTATTACTGCTCTCATCGAATGTTGGCAAGCTAATATAGGTAGCACCCCGCTCATTGTTGTAGGCTGCTTGCCACCACTCTTCATCAGCCTGGTAGAAATCTGTGGTACGGTTGGTGGCGGCGAGTATACCGCCATGGATATCGGTGACAAAAACCTCAACGTGATCGGGAAAGGCATTACGAAACACCTGTAATTCTGTAGCAATGGCATTATTCAAGCGCCTCTGGATTACGAAGTCCGAATCGCTCTCGGCGATCACCCACTGTCGATCCAATTCATTGATCCTGGCCTGGATTTTCTCTGGGTCTACACCATAACTGGTGTTAGCCAATATTAACCTATCCCGTAACTCCCTACTCAAGCTCAATGACCGCAGGGCATCCAACTGGCGAAGCATCAGGTCGCCGATATTCAAAGCTTTTGAGTCGGTCAACTGCTTCAGATTGCCTCCTACATTTTTCGTTAAAGCATCATTGGTAGAACGGTTGGCTAGAAAGGCAACCGCACTCACCGCAAGCAGACTGATCAGGAGAAAGGCTACAATCAATTTAGTACGCAGCGAGTAACTCCCAAATTGCCGGGCAATTGAGATACCATAGGCTAAAATCAATATAGCTGCTACGATTGACATGACGTTCTGAAGTACATCTGGTGTTGCTAGCCGATAAGCAGGCCCATATAGGTCAAGTAAAACTACCCCTATCCCACCTATGACACTGATAACAATGGCCTCTCTAGCCTCCGTTTCGGGTAAGGTTTGAGTGGCAGCCATCGAAGTTAAGGCTAGCATAATCGCTGCCAGCAATAATCCAGCGCCACTAATTAAAAAAACCACTCCCACAAGTGTTACTGGCAACCCCCCAATGATAAGCCATACCCCCAATTTGCGACGCCCCCGCCAAATCAAGCCAATGCCCACAAACCCAACGATGACCAAGGCCCACACAACCCCGGCCATTGTATACAACTGCCAGGCTCCGGCAAAAAATGCCAGGACAAGAGTAACGATAGCAATGGCGGCATCGCCCGCTACCCTACCTGCGGTCACCCATAAGACATTATGCATTGAGAAGACCGCTTCTGTTGTATTTTCAGACAGTGAGACGTTTGTTTGAGACATGGCTAACGTTTCTCCACGATACAAATCATCTGATAGATAAGGATTGGACTACTCCTTACCATCTGTTTCTTTATTTTCTGCCGGTATTGAAATCAACTTTACATATGTTCGAGGTACACCCAACGCATTGGCAAGTTCAGTTAATCCAGTTTGAATGATAGAGTCCGCATCAGGCGAAGCTCGCATCTTATCGGTAATTTTGCGGGCCAGTTGCTCACGTGTCGCTCTTTGCTGGCTGTCATCAAACAAACGCAAGTTCTCGATAGTAAGGGCTAACTGCTCTGTCACGGTCTCAACCAACCCTAATTCCTCCGCAGTCCACTGCCGGTTAGGGTCAACATCCTGCAAATCAAGTGTGCCGATAACCTGCCCTCGCAATGAAATTGGAGCCACAATGGTTGCTTTAGCCAGGTGTCTATCATCTCCGTTTCCAGATACCGCCTTCAGTGTACCTCGACGAGCCACATTTTCTTTAATTGGGGCCAAAGCTTCAGAGTCGGGGTTATTTGGCACATCGAATTGTTGGTGTTCGATAAGCCACCGGCCCTGATGCTGCTCGTTCAAAAACTGCTCCCACTCCTTACGAACATATTGACGATAGGCAGCCTCTACTTCGGCCAGCAATCGTTCACGTTCGGCCTCGGCTCGCTTCCGTTCGGTGATGTCACGGGCTATACTCATATAGGCTTGTCTACCTTGGTATTCAAGTGGCGTGGACGAGATTTCAACTTGAAATTGCTCCCCTTTCTTGGTGATATGAGTATACTGGTGTGGCGCAGTATCTTCTGTATCTTCGATGTTTCGCTTAACAGTTTCCAGTTCCTCATGGGGGTGAAGCTGGTAGGGCGTCATAGACTGCAATTCTTCGGGGGTATAACCATAGCGGGCCAGGGCAGATTGATTCCAATCGAGAAAATGATTTGTTTCTGCGTCATAGATAAAAATTGGGTCTATAATTCTGGCAAACAACGAACGATACTGGGCTTCCGATGCTCTCAAGGCCTCTTCAGCTTGCTTACGCTCGGTAATATCCTCAGAAATACCCAGTAAATATCGTGGTTTTCCATCCACTCCAGCAATCGGAGCTTTCATTGTATGTAAGATACGGGTGCCTTTATGGAGAGTATGAATTGACTCTTCTGGGATGTCTACCAGCTCACCACCAGCTAATGTCTCACGATCCTTAGTGGTAAAGAAATCGGCCTCCTCCTTTGAGAAAAAATCATAATCGTTCTTGCCAATCATATCTTCCCGGCTAACGCCAATTAATTCCTCACCAGCCTTATTAAATCGAACAAACCTCAACTCCTCAACATCTTTCACAAAAATCATACTCGGAATGTTATCAAATATGGAGTCGAGAAACGTCGTCACCTCCTCAAGTTCGTCCGCACGCTCCTGAGTCTGCTTGAGCAGACGCAGGTTTTCAACGGCTGACGATAATAGAGAGACGGCTTGAAGCATCAAATTTTGATCTTGAATATCATAAGCGTCTAATTTTTTGCTCGCAACATTTAAAACGCCGATGATCCGGCCACCGGCCATCAATGGTACGTTCATAGTCGAACATAACCCTTGTTGGGCCAATTGGCGATGTTCGAAAAAATCGGAATCCCTAATATCAGCGGTAATGATTACGTAATTCTCCCGTACAGCCTTTCCAAGTATCGTTCCCTCAACCGGCACTTTCGTACCCAGAGAAGTAACATCCGCTTCGCCCTCCAAGGCTAAAATATCAAAGTCATTACCCATTGCGGTCAGCAGAGCGATACTGGCCCGATCAGCCTGGATAATTTGGGGCATACGATGAGCAGCAATTTTGAAAACTTCATCCTCGTTTGCTGCCTGGTTCAATTCCCGGCTCAACTCATTAAGGCCAATTAAATGCCGTGCTTGCTCTTCTAACTCTGTTGCAACCCTATGTTCTTGTTCAAAAAGACGGGCATTTTCGACAGCCACTGCCACTTGAGCAGCCAAGACTGTTTGGATGCGTATATCTTCATCGGTAAAGTAATCCACTTTATCGGCTTGCACATCTAACACGCCCACAACCCGGCCCCGGGCAATCATTGGCACCGCTAATTCCGAGCGAGTATCGGGTAACAATGGATTCGGTAGCCAATTGGGCGCTCGACGCACATCATTGACAATGACGCCCTGTTCAGTGCGGGCTGCTCTTGCCACGAGCGACTGCTCTCGAATAAACGGTATTTTCCACCCTTCGGCCACCATCTGACGTCCCGCATCGCCTGCTCCAGCCACCAAATTTAGTGAATCTCCGGTATCATCAAGCAAATAGATGTGAGCATGATACAAGTCAAAGCTGGTTTTGGTGAGATCGACCACTTCTTGGAGCAGTTTTTCACTCTCTAAAATTGTAGCAGCAGCGTTACTCACCCGATTAACTATCTCTAGTTCTGCAGCCCGCTTGACCATCGATTCTTCAATATCCATTGAAGGTAGAGACGCTGTTTGTTGTTTTAATTCTATGCACTCAGCTTCAACACCTTTTAGTCGGGCTACTTCCTGGCGTAATTCGGCCAGCTCATCCAAAAGTTCTGCGGTTGTTTTGTGGTTGTCGTTCATTTTATCTATCTCTCTCGATTGCAGCTTAATTTCCACAAAATTTGGTATGACAAGTGTACATTACGGGTCTATTTCTCTGGTAGAATAATCCGGCTCATCACTTCGAGTTACTTTTAAATCAATTACCGCTCTAGCTGTACCTAGCGCTACGGTCAACTCTTCCGCAGCAATGTTCAACGCTGTCTTTATATCACGGCTAGCCCTTATCTTATCGATAATCCGGCGGGCAACCTGTTCGCGAGTAGCTCGTTGCCGGGTATCTTCAAAGAGGCGTAGAGCCTCGGCTTTTTGGGCTAATTGTTGAACAACCGCTTCTAAAAAGGCCTGGTCGCCATCGGACCATGGTTTATCGGGTGGAGTTTCAACGGCGAGTTGACCAATAGACTCGTTTTGAACAACCAATGGAACTATTACCCCGCCATTCGCTTGCACGTTGGAAGTTCTTAACCCCTTAGACTCTAGCGATGTTATACCAGAAAGGTCATAAGTAAACGCCAATTCCTTTTTCTGTGAGGCCAAAGTGTCGTTCCAGCTCTCGTGAGTTAGCTGCTTAAGCGCCTCCTCTAATTTTCGTTGGGTCTCTTGGGCTCTGGCCCACTGTTGAGCACTGTCAATAGCGGTGGATAACTGGGTAGCCATAGCCTCAAAGACAGGCAAATTATTCTCTGTAAATGTATTAACCCTAGAGGCTTGCATATCTAATACCCCTATCACCCGACCTTCGACACTTAAAGGGACGGCTAACTCAGACCGGGTTTGAGGGAGAAGGGGATTAGGTCTATGAATATCGCTCTTTTCGGTATCGGCCACAATAATAGGCTGACCTGTAAGCGCTACTGCACCCACAATAGAGCCAACGCCTATAGGTAAGCTATGCCGACGTGCCAAAAGCTGTTTGCCTACATCACCAGTACCCGCTTTTATAACCAAACTTTGACCAATATCATCTACAAAATAAACATGGGTATAATAGAGATTAAACTGCTCCCGAATAAAATTGGTGATGATGGGCAACAATTCATCTAAATCTCTAATAGCAGATGCACGCTGTCCTACCTGAATTGATAAGGCCAATTCATTTGTACGGTCTCGCACTTGGTCTTCCAATGAACCAACCAAACCACGCAATTGAGCAGTCATACTATTGAAAGCTTGGGCCAACTGCCCGGTTTCATCCCGAGACTCAACCGGCGACTGAACGGATAGATCACCTTCAGTTACCTGTTGGGCCGCGGTTGTTAACCGAATAATGGGGCCAGAAAGTCGTTGCGATACAAAAATAGCCGCAATAAGAACTGCGATACCAATAAATACAGCTAAGAAGGCGGTATTGCGCGTTTGTTCGATAATAGGTACCAAAAACACCTCTTGGGGCTGGAAGAACGCTACCACCCAAGGCTGTGTTTCCATTTTTGCCACGGCAACTCGATTCACCAGATTTCCCGTAGCAATATCCTTGGCTGTGAAGACAGAAGCATTAGCCAGATTTTGCTGCAAGTCGGGTAAGTTTGTGGAGTAATCTGAGGGGAGTATCGCTGGCAAACGGTGGGCTGCTTGTAGCTCAGCCAAAAGGGTTGGGTTGAGTGGGGCTACTGGCTTAAGAATTACCTGTGGAGAAGTGGCATGGGCCAAGTGAATAGAATTCTCATCAAACAAAACAGGAAACGACTGCGTACCAGCCAGACCGGCACTCTGTTTACTCAAATCCTGTAAAATCTGAGCATTGTAGCGTACCCGTAATAGTCCAATGATCTCGCTTTCGGCATTACGAACTGGACTACTGAAATAAAGGGCTATTTCCCCACTTGCCGGGGATATCTGAACAGATGAAACATAGGCATCCTGATTGGTCTGTAAGGGGATTTGAAAATAGTCGCGGTCAGATTTATCCAAGTCTCTGGCAATCGTAAAAGTATCCAGCACCGCTTTTCCCTGAATGTCGAGCAAAGCATACGAGGTGATATATTGTTGGTCTTCTTTATTCCGCAAGGCCCGCAGGATGATAATTACTTCGGCTTCCTGATCGCTATTCACCCGTTCGTCGGCAGACTCACTCAAGTATTGTATAAAATCGGGTAACTGGGCCTCTGTACTGATAGCATCAAGGTTTGTCTCAATGAATGTGTCAAAAACAAGCGCGGTCTGTCTGGCACCCGCCGAGAGCCTTTGGTTAGCATCGTTAGTAAGCCTTTCCCGTGTGGTAATATTATTCACGCCAGCCAACAAACCCAATGGAATCAACGTCACCGCCAAGAAGGTCACAATAAACTTGGTCTGCAGCGTATAATCGCTAAATTGGCGGAGTATGATAAAGCCATAAGCCAAGAGAACGGCTCCGATTATGACTGGGAGGAAAGTTTGGATCTCTGGTACGGTCAACCGATAGCTCAAGACTGACACACGATTCCCAACAACATCTATCAACAGTGTCACCATCCCCACCAGAACACCGGCAGCTATGGCCGTACGGCTTTGACCCTGAGGGAGTATTTGGGTGGCGAGTATGATACTGACCACCAGCAAGACAAGCGCCAAACCTAATATTACGCCAACATCAGTAACCAAAGACGAAACAACTGGAAAGATTATCAATAGTTCCCCAATTATCAACCATAGCCCCAGAATAGGGCGGTCACGCCGGATCAGGTTTATGCTAATAAGTACGGCGATAGCAAAAACAGACATCACACTTGCCAGGGTAAACATCTGCCATGCCCCAAGCTGAAAGGCCAGAAAAAAGTAATACAAAGCAACGACTATGGTGGCTCCAAGTAAAATTACAACCACTCGTAAGACCGTTTGCTTGGTGGACGATGTTTCAATTGGTTGTTGAGATAGTTGGTTGATTGAATTGCTCATCTCAAAATCTCCAAAATTGCCTAGTATCCAATCATTTAAGCTTTAATTTGATTGTGGTTTCCGGGGCTTTTAGGCTCACGCCCACCTCTTTAATAGCAATTTGTAATGCTTCTTCCAAAGACTGGGCTGCCCGAATCTTCTCACCAATTTCGTTGACCCGTCTCTCACGAGCCACTCGCTCCTGAGATTCATCAATCAAGCGTAGATTTTCGGCGGCTTGAGCCATTTGTTGAGCGATAGCCTCGACCAAATCCTTTTCTTCGGGAGTCCAGACTCGTTCATCCGTTTCTTCCAAACCCAACATGCCGATAACCTGGCCCCGTACCATTAGTGAAACTTCTAAGCTGGATTTGATATCCTCAGGTTTTATTTGCTCTGTAGACTCTTGCTCAACCTCGCGATTCTTTTCTTGTCTGGTCTTATTCGTCAGCGGAGACAAGGAAAGGATAAGCTCTTCAGTTTTTTGTCTACGTTTCACGGCCTGATCAACTTCAGCCGATAATTCATCATCAGAACTTGTATTATCGGCGCGTATTTGCTCGTAGCTCATCATTTGGCCGCGAGTCTGGTACGTTTCCCAGGCTTGGACTGTATAACGACGTTCTGCGGCTTTTACGTCGGCCAGAGCCACACTGGCTTCTGTTAATAATCGTTGATTCTCAAGCGCAATGCCCATCTGTCGAGCTAAGGCAACATAAGGCTGAATTTCACGGTCGATAAAGTGATGGGGTTTCTTTGCTTCTAACATCAAGATACCTAATTGACGTATTCCAACCCAGAGTGGCAGCACTGCCATTGCCCGGACATTTATCTGTTGCATCGCTTCGATTGTCTCAGGGCTAAGTCGTTCATCATGCCGCACATCATCAAAAAAGATTGGGTCGGGGCTAAGAAACGAGTTGAGATAAGAAGATTTTTCTACAGAGTGGTATGTTCCTATGGGTAGAGATGGCGTCTCTTCGTCATGCTGCCAATTTGCCACTACAATTAGGGCTTCTACTTGGTTTGCCACATCATACTCAAAAATCCCCAATAATGCTCGATCAATCACCGATACAGGTCCCGTTTCAACAACGGCGGCTACAATTTCTTGCAAATCGCGAGCCTCGTTGATGCGGCGGCTTGCTTCATAAAGGTTGGCCGTTTCAGCCAAAGCTATTCGAGTGTCTTCCAAAAGCAATAAATTTTTAACCACAACAGCCGATTGGGTAGCCAGAGCTTTGTAAAGTCGTTGGTCGGCATGGGTAAATGGGTGAGGAGATGTCCAGTTAATAGAAATCAAACCTATCCACTGCTCGGCCAAAATAAGTGGCATCAGGGCAACCGCCTCGGATTCTCCCTGGCGAAAGGTGGCCCGAGTTATCGAGTCTACCCGCTCATCTTCAACAATGTTGCTAATAAAGAGGGGATTATAAGGGTCTTCTATCCACAATTGGGCAAAAGGGAAATCAGGTAAATAAAAGCGTGTGCCAACCGACATTGGGGGTAGTTTTTCTTGGCCCCAAACTGCTGTTACCGTGGCCCATTCGGGCTGGTTAGCTTCATCAAATCCAAATGTAAGCAAATAAGCACTCTCGGCCCCAGCAATCACCGCAGGTATTGTTGTAGCCTGTAAGGCCTCCTCCAAAGTCACAGCTGCATTGATTTGAGCGCTAATTTCATAAAGCACTTCCGATTCGGTTAAGGCTTCTTGAGCCTGGGTGTAAAGATTGGCATTCCGTAAAGCCACAGCTACTTGGGAAGCTAAGGTGCTATGAACCTTTAAATCTCTCTCGGTGAAGCGGTCAATTACTTCAGATTGTACATCAAGAATACCCAGGATTCGAGACCCAGCCACTAATGGTACGGTCATTTCTGAGCGAGTATGAGGTAAAAGGGCATTGGGTAAAAAGTCTGGTTCAGCTTGTATATCGTTAACAATAACCCCCTGATGGGTACGGCCTACCCGGGCAACCAGCGAGGGCTCCTGGGTAAGGGGAATACGCCAACCTTTGTCTACCAATTTTTGCCCAATTTGGCCCGTGCCAGCCACTAAATCCAGTATATTTCTGGTTTCATTCATTAGATAAACTTGAGCATGATAAAGCTTGAAACGTTTTTTGATCAGGTTGACCACTTCTTGAAGCAACTCTTTAACCTCTAAGATAGTTGAGGTTGCCGCACTGACCTCAGCTATCGCTTCAAGCTCAAGTTCGTGACTGGCTAAAACCTTTTTCATCTGCTGAGTATCGAAGCTATCCCCAGAACCGGCTACTTGTGGCAACTCCACTTCTTTCAAAACTTCAAGATGGGGTTCAGCTCCCAAGCCCCACTCACCAACAGGCCGGATTTCAAAATAGCAATGTTCATCGCCCTTACCAACACACTTTGTTTCAATAGCAAGAACTTCTCGCCCCAGGAAATAAGTAACATAGCCGGAGGCATAGCCTGTCAATATCCAACAAACGGGGTTATTGCTAGGGTCATACCGTTCGAGATGCTCTTCGGCTTCGTAAGAGTTATGCCAGATGCCGTGCATATGAAAACTACCTGTAGCACGGTCAAACTCGACCTTTTTAGGCTCAACGTAAACCAATCCTTCCAAACCTTGCAACAAAGAGCCAGCATTCAACCATTCAGTATCCGACTCCCAATCAAAGGTCTGTTCCAATGCTCTGGCATCTTTGTAACCTTGAGCATAACCAAAGCGGGTGAGGATAGTTCTGGCTGCTTCTTGGCCTAAAGTGTCAATCAATTGCTGCCGAAGAGTTCCCATTGCTTCCACATCAAAAATAAGGGCGCGGCGTTGATTAAAAAAAAGACGGCCTTCATCTCCCTGACGTCGAAACAAAGAATAAAAATCTAAATCTGCGGCCTTAATTGGTTCGCCAGGTAAAGCGGATAAAATCTCCTCTAGCGTTGACTCTGTTTCATTCATATTCTCTCATCTCCGTGTCCATTTGGGGGAGCATTCCCATGCGGCAAATCTATTTTAGCCAAGACCGTAAGGTCTTCATCATCTTGTACCGGCGTATCTCTGGTCGAATTATCAGGTATGCTTGCAGAGGTATCTTCCGATTTTACCTCAACTCCAAAGCGGACAAAGGTTCGGGTGGATTTTAAAACACGAGACATTTCTTCTACACCAATTTTCATTAAGGTTTCGATGTCTGGTGCGCTGCGTAGTTTATCACTAATCTGCCCAATTAACCGTTCGCGGCTGGCCCTCTCTTGAGCCTCATCAATGAGCCGTAGATTCTCGGCGGTCTGAGTTACCTGATCAATGACAGCATCAATCAAGGCCAGTTCGCTGTCTGTCCACTCTTTATTGGGGTCAACTTCGTGCAATTGTAAATTACCAATAGGTACATCACGCAACAGGATAGGCGCAACCCAAGCCTGGCTTGTTGCATTTGATGAAACCTGTACCGGCAGATCATCTTTAATTTCGGATTGGTCATCTGGTTGGTTTGGCGCCTGTTTATCCTGTCGGTGGTTCAAGGTAACAAGCCCTGGTTCTTGGTGGGCTAACGCCTGTAATCGAGCCTCGGCAATCGTCGCTTCATTGAGCGTGGTCGATTCTCCTAAACTAAATTTAACCCGACCAGCGCCATGCTTTGTTACCTGAGATCGATCCCAAGTATGTTCTACATACCGTCTTTGCAGTTCATAAGCTTCAACCAGAGCCGCTTCAACATCGGCAAAGAGACGAGCATTACGGATAGCCACCGCCACCTGATTAGCCAGAGAGCGAAGCACACTAGTATCCCCTTCGTCGAAGCCGGCCACTTTATCTTCTTGCACGTCTAACACGCCAACCACCTGCCCCTCTAAAAAAATAGGTACAGCCATTTCCGAGTGGGTATCAGGGAGAAGGGGGTTAGGCAACCAATCTTCGGCCTCCCTCACATTATTAACGGTAACAATCGCACCGGTACGAGCAACACGAGCCACCAAACTGCGGGCATTTATAGAAATATAATGCCCCCTGGTCTTCATTTGTATACCAACTTCACCAGCGCCCGCCGCCATGACCAAGCGCTGTTGATTATTATTAATGATATAGATATGAACATGATAATAATCAAACGCTTCTTTAACCTGGTTGACCAATTCACCCAGCAGTCGATCAAAATCGAGAATTCCGGTGAGGTATTCGGTGAGCGAAGCCACAGTTTCAAGCCGTTGGGTTCTTGTGGCTACGCGATGTTCCAGGCTACCAATCAGGTCACGCAATTGGGCGGTCATGCCTGCTATACTTGCTGTCAAGCGACCAACCTCATCATTACCAATCGAGGGTAGTGGCGCGTTCAGGTCGCCCAGGCCAATCTGTTCGGCTGCGGTACTAAGTCTAACAAGGGGGCGGGTAACCGTCCGGGCTACAACAATTGCTACCACCACCCCAGCCACAATCGTAATCAGAGCGACCACAATAATCCATTGAACAATATCATTTACAGCTGCAAAGGCTTCAGAGGTATCCTGCCGAACAACGGTTGCCCAGTTCAGGTTGTTGATGGCCGCAGCAAGCTGAGCTTCGGGAGAACGACTACTCTCATCTGTTTCAGACTCAACCTTAACAAGGAGATGACCATAGACAGCGGGGACACCACTCTGGTCTTCCGAAACCATATCGTGTTGATCTCGTGTGGCCAGGTGCTTACGTAACTTTTCTGGCAGCTTGGTCGAGTCTCTGTCACTTCCGGCATATGGGTCAAATAGTGGCTGGAATGAGGGCAGAAACAACAAAGCATACTGCCCGGTCTCATCATCCTGTCTTCCTTTGATAAGAGCATCCAGGTCGTTCAAAATTAACGTCGAACGCAACACGCCAACTACTTCATCGTTATCGTCATAAACCGGCACCCCAATCAACACGGCGGTAACACCGGCGCTTTCATCAAGCTCTGGCTGCGAAATAAAAACAGCCCCTTCCCCCTCATTCCAGGTGGCTTGCCACCAATCCTCATCCGCTTGATAATAATCAGACAACCGGCCCGTTGCCGCTACCGTGGCCCCGTAACGGTCTGTTACAAAGACCTCGGTATGTGTTGGAAAGGTGGTCAGAAATTGTGATAGCTCGTGACCTATCGGGTTTATTGTTGGATCATCAGATGTGGTACGGACAATCAAAGGATCATCATCCGCCGCTGTAAGCCAAACCTTATCCACGGCCAGGATTTCGTTCTCAATTTCCGTTTGATTACCTTTATAGCTGGCATTTCGCTCGGTCAACACATTTTGTAAAATCTGTGAAGCTGCTATCACCTGGAGTTGGGTTCCATTTTCTTGAAAGAAGCCAGCCACCAAGCCGCCGAGGTCTTTGGCTTGTAGTAAAAAACTTTTGCTAATCTGCTCCTCAAGTCTGTCGCGTACTGTCGTAACGGTGACATACGTTATCCCGGCCAGGGTCAATAAGACCAGTGAAATCATAATTACAGTTAATCGACTTGCAAATGACCAATTGCGCGGGTTAAACCAGCCAATCCTTTTACGTTGTTCCATTACGCCACCTCCCCTCCATTATCGCCCTGTCCATTTTCTCTGTTATCATCCAAGTGTCGCTCTGCCTCAATACCCAACTCTAGTACCGTATGCCGAACTCCCAGCCGTTGGCCTAATTCACGGGCGGCGGTTTCCAGCAAGGTATCCAAATTGGGGGCAGCCCGTAACTTGTCGGTAATTTCGCGAATGGTCTGCTCGCGGCCAGCCCGTTCAAGAGTTTCCTCAAAAAGACGGATATTTTCGGCGGTTTGCCCTAATTGGTCAACCACTGCTTCTACTATAGCCAGGTCATCCTCTGTCCAGGTTTGGTTATGAATAGCAGGATGTAATTGTAAGGTGCCAATTATCCTATCCTGAAGGGTAATAGGTGCTACGATAGATTTTGGATTTTCGGTTTCGGTTGGCTCTTCTTGATTAGATTCTGGTGGGGAATCATTGCCGCTATTGAGGGTCACAATAGCAATTTTATCTTGAGTTAGAGCAAGTTGGTTCGCCCTGGTGAGGGCCGTCTCATCAAGAACGGGTGTACCAGCACGAGAATAGCGATACTGTCCTCGTTGGGATCTGATCTCGGCTTGCTGCCATGATTGCTCCAAATATCTTTCTTGAGCAGCACGAGCTTCGGCCAGAGCCGTTTCGGTTTGTTCAAATTGGCGGGCATTGCGAATAGCTACTGCCACTTGATTGGCCAGAGAACGGAGCAGGTTGGCATCACCTTCATCTAAGCCAGCAATTTCATCATCTTGGACATCCAGTACCCCAACAACCTGTTCATCCAAGATGATTGGCACGGCCATTTCAGAATAAGTATCGGGTAAAAGAAGGTTTGGCAGCCAGTCTGAAGCTTCTCGCACATTATCAACGGTGACAACTTCGCCAGTACGAGCGGCACGGGCAACCAAGCTCGTAGGAGCGTTAAGGGCGATACTGTGGCCCCTTCTTTTCATTTCCGCTCCGGCTTCACCGGTTCCCTCAGCCACAACTAAATTTTCCCGTTGGTCATCAAACAAGTAGATATGGGCATGATAATAATCAAAATTATCTTTGATTTGATTTACAATTTCCGCCAGCAAATTCTCTAAATTCAATATGGCGCTAAGGCGTTCACCGAGACTGGCGGCAATTTCCAGGCGCTGGGTGCGTTCTAGGATACGTTCTTCAAGGGTATCAATCAAGCTACGGAGTTGGATGGTCATTGTATTAAAAGCATTGGCTAAAGCGCCTAACTCGTCGCGGCTGTTTATCTCCACACGTTGGGACAAATCACCAGCGCTAATGGCCTGCGTGGTGCTGACCAGAGTTTCAATCGGTCGGACAATCTGACGGGCAATCAATAAATCCAGTATAATAGCTACTGCCAATGAAATTAGAATTGTAACCACAATTGTGAATACTGTACTCGTGGCTTGCTGTAAGGCTTCAGCCTCAGGTGTCTCGGCCACAACTGTAAATACCTGCTCCCCCAATTGGATATCGTCAGTCCCTAAAACAACCTCTGTACCATCTAAACCAGTTTGAGACCCGGCTTCTTGCTCAGCTAAATTAAACTGGCTACCTTGTAGGTTAAACGATGAGTCTTGGTGGGCAACAACCCTACCTGCCGAGTCTATCATATAAACCGTTTGACTCGTTTGACTTTCACTCTCTTGCACGGCTGCTCGCAAGTTCCCTACTCTTCTGAAGCGTATCTTGGCAACAAGAACGTTATCCAGTTGTACGCTACGTAGCCTAAATAGGGGAATGGCTATGCTCATGAATGGCTCACCGGTATCATCGAACTGAACCGGACCAAAGTAAGTTTCGCCAGTTGCTTTGGCCTGTTCAAACTCATCGGACCCGGCCCGGTTGATGAGTTGCTCACTAGGAATCACTTCTAAACGGGCCAAACGAAGCACTTCTTGTCCCTCATTGTCTAACAATGTCAACTCTTCATAAACATTCCCATAAGCACTTGAGCTAAATTTACCCAACAGCAGGCCAAGTTGTTGACCCCGATCGGGTTGCCCTAAATTTCGTAGCTCGCTGCCAAGCAAGAGTAAGTCGCTCTCTACCGCCCGAAGGAAAGCCTCAGCCTGTGCCGAAGCTTGTCGAGCCACCTGGTTTTGCAAATTGAGAGCTTGATCTTGCTCAACAGTAAAGCTACGTTGAGCCAAGACTATGCCAACCAGTAGCAATGGACCAATAGCCAAACCTATAAAAATCAATGTTAATCGAACTCGCAGACTATTTCTCATAATATACTTTTCCTACTCACGCCCATTATCTTGCGGCGCTGAAGCGTCCACTGACTCATCTATCCCCAATTGTACCACTGCGTGGCCCACCGAAAGTCGTTTACCTAACTCTTCAGCCGTTGTTTTAACCAACTCATCCAGCGTAGTTGCCCTACGCATTTTTTCGGTAATTTCACGGATAGTCTGCTCCCGTTGAGCCTGTCGTTGGGTTGTTTCTTGAGCGGCCTTCAGATCGGTAATATCACGGGTAAAAATAACACTTCCGGTTGGGTTACCATCTTTATCCTTAATAATGGCGCCACTTTGTTGTACTTCCAGTATTCGCCCGTCTTTCGTGAATCGTTTTGTTTCAAAACCCAGAACCTTTCCGGTGGTCGCTAACTGTTCCAGAGCTATTCTGGTTTCCGGCCAGTTTTCTTCGGGGACAAAATCCAGGCGTTTGCCACGCAGTTCATCTTCAAACCAGCCAAAGGTTTGAGCAAAGGCCGAGTTGATATAAATAACTTGGCCATTGGGATCATAAATAACAATTGGATCGGGCGATAAGTCCAGGAATAAGCGATAACGCTCCTCACTTTCTTGCGATAACACCTCGATCCGTTTACGTTCGGTGATGTCTACAATAAGGCCGTCAAAATATGGCTGCTCTTGGGCGTCTTTTCTCATAACCGCGGTCACAGATCCCCATAGCTCCCTGCCTTTCAAAGTTTTGAGCCTTAACTCCTCATCTTTGATATAGCCAACCTCTAACAACTTTTCACTAAATCTTTCTCTATCTTTTGGGTCTTGGTAGAGGTCGCTGACATTGTGTTTTAGAAATTCCTCGGTTGTGTCGGCCTCAAACATTGCCACAATGGCCGGATTCGCCTCCAGAAAATGACCACCTGGGCCTGGGGTATTACGATAGACACCTATCGGTAAATCGTTAATCAATTCCTTAAATCTCTGCTCCGATTCTTTGCGTTCGCTGCTATCTCGAACCAAGGCTATCAGACTGGGATTACCATCCAATTCAATAATCGAGGCCGATATTTCGGCTGGCAGGGGCTTACCAGATTTGGTCATCAGGGCTAGCTCATTGGTCCAGCCATACCCTTGCTCTACAACTGACTGAACAAAAGCCATAAGTTGAGGTAATACATGCAGGTGAATATCAAAGTAAGAAAGGGCCAATAATTCTGCCCTGGAATAGCCAAGCATCGTACAGGCTTTGGTGTTGATATCAAGAATTTTATCTTGTATGGGGTCAACAACAAATATGGCATCGTTAGAGTGATCAAAAATCTTACGAAAATGGGTCTCACTATCGGGTAGCGGCGCTTGTCCCAGCTTATCTTCCACTTTACGCGGCAAGACCATCTTATCGACATTTTCTTCAATAGCGGGCCTTATCGGGGGGGGCGGTTTACTTTCGATGGATTTATGAACTGTGGTTCGCAGTTCTAAGAGCATATCCCACAGAAATTTACCTGCTTCTAAGTTGGTCACAACAGGGGTAAGGGTTTGCCCCAGACATTCAATTTCGGCAAGAGGATAGGGAGGGTCTATATGTTCCGCCCACCGATAAGAATTTTCATTTGTATGGGCCTCAAAAAGGCCAACTAGAGGCTCAGAGGTTTGTGAATCGTATGCTTTTATGACAGCTTTTAAGAGTTTACGAGCTGAGGTTATCCGACTATCAGCCGGGAAGATTTCATAGCCAGCATTACTTTCAGCCAGCAACTGGGCATAGGTCGCAGCTAAATTTGCCATATTTAAGGTGATAAAATCGGCAAATTCTTTTAGGGCTGACATAGGCCAAACTCCTTCAATTGGGAAAGGACAAAATCAAGCGTAGCGAAAACGTTATACAAGCGTCAAGGGTTTATCTCAATAATCTACGGAATTCATTCAGAATACCAGAGGCTAACCCAGGACTCAATAAAACTTCTCCATCGGCAACCTGTCGAATTGCTTGGACTATTCTATTATACGTCATTTCGCCATTCTTCTCAATATAGCCACATGCTCCTACTTTGACCGCTTCCACGGCATAGCGATCACCAGATATCGAGGACATGCCCAATATTTTGATATGCTCATTTTGACCCAATATTGCTTGAATTGCCCTGATGCTATCCAAAACAGGCAAACGCAAATCCATTAGCACGATATCTGGCAAAGCATCTTTACATACATTTATCGCGCCTTGACCATCCTGAACAACATCAATCACCTTTATGTCTTCGTGTTGCTCGAGGAATTTTTGCAAATTTTTAGAGAAGTCTAAATCGCGGTCTGCAATCAAAACCCGCATGGGTTTACTCATTTCAATCTACCCAATAGCTCCTTGACTATAATTGGATAGCAAATATAAAGGTGGATACCGGTTATCGATAATATTAATTTAACCTGGAACGTCTGATACGGTAATTGGGGTCAATATCAACCACTACTCGCCGCCACCAATCAGGCCAACGAGGAGGAATGACCGTTGAAGCATACCAGGCCGTGGCAATGATAAGGATATCCGTACTCAGCCAAATCACAAAGAAATCTAATAGCCACCCCATAATTATCACCTTTCAATATCACTCATACAGATGATTACTCACCCATCTAATGTGCATTTTCTAACTTTTTGTTGGTGGTAGCAATAGAGTCAGTAATAGTTACGAGCTTAAGCCCATAACTATTACCGACCTGACCATTAACCCACTACCTTTTTGTTTATATGCCAAAAAGATAAATCAGTTTGGGGAGCAAATTTGCAGCCTTACGACTCAGATTATAAGGGATAAGGTTAACAAATTACAGAGGCAAAAGTACTGACAAGGAGTCCTTATCTACCAGGCTTAAAGTACTGACTCGAATTGCCCAAAAGTACCCCAATATTATTTAATTGTCAACCAGACCATCTCGCATAGCTCGAATGGCGGCTTCGGTGCGATTATTCACCTGAAGCTTTTGAAAAATTATAGAAAGGTAATTCTTTATCGTTCGCTCCGACAGGCTCAGATCGGTGGCAATATCTTTGTTGCTGGCTCCTTCGGCAACAAGGGTTAAAATCCTCCGTTCCTGCTCGGTCAAAGATTGAAATTTTGGTTTTTCCTTTTCTTTCTTATTGGACAAGCGACGAAATTCATCAAGCAAACGGGCGGTCATATCGGCGCTAATTACAGCTTCCCCATTGTGAACGGTTCTAATTGCTTCTAGCAATTTCTTTGAACGGGTATCTTTTAAAAGATATGCTTTGGCTCCCGCTTTTAATGCCTGGAACACATATTCATCTTGGGGGTACATCGTTAAAATAATGATCCCTACCGACCCGTTTTCCTCGATAATCATGCGGGTGGCTTCAACCCCATCCACCACTGGCATATTAATGTCCATCAGAACAACTGTTGGCCTTAACTCAGAAACAAGCCTAACCGCCTCTAGCCCATCTTCTGCTTCACCAACAATCTCAATATCATCTTGGTCTTCCAACAAAGAGCGCATACCTTCCCTAAAAAGCGCATGATCATCGACCAATAATATTCTTATTTTGCTCATTATTCAACCACCTATCTTCATGTAAACCGCTTGGCCTACAACCAGTATCTACCAATAAAACAGGAATGTCAAAACAGCAAATGGTGCATATCCCCTAACCTGTTAGCCATCACTTTTCTCGATGCTTTTTTCGTCAGTATCTATTACGCCAACGTGCTGCAAGGGCAATTCGGCCAAAATACGCGTACCTCGTCCTTTTAGGCTCTCTACAATTAGTTGTCCCCCCACACCTTCGGCTCGCTCTCGCATAGAAACAAGTCCCAAACCTCTACGCATACCTTTCTGGAGGTCTTGTTGATGATAATCTTTATCAAATCCTTGGCCATCATCTCTGACTTCTAGGGAGATTTTTTGATTATCTTTTACAATCAATTCTACCCATAACTGGCTACATTGCGCGTGCTGACGAGCATTTGAAAGCGTTTCTTGTAAAATTCTATAAAGACTACTCTCAACTTCCGGCGAAATGTACATCAACTCGCCCTGAATATTGCAGCTTGTTTTTAAGTTCCAGCGACGGCCAAACTCGGTTACAAAATTTTCCAGGGCCTTAAAAAGCGACTTTCCCTCAAGGTCTACCGGACGCAAGTCAAAAATGTTGCGCCGCAGCTCTTCAATATTTCGCTTTACCACCGAACTTATCTGCTCTAATTGTGTCTCTACTTTGGAGCCTTCTTCAACCAAATTTAGGCAGCGATCGACTTGAATTAATAAATAGGCCAGGTTTTGAGCCACGCCATCGTGCATATCACGAGCCAGACGGGTACGTTCATCAACGATAGCCAATTCTCTAGTTTTTTGCAGAAGCCGGGCATGCTCAATGGCTGTAGCAACCTGAAAAGCAACCGATTCAAGAGTCTCAAGATCACTGTCATCAAAGGCATCACTTAGCCCGCTTTCAACAATTATTAAACCAATCGTTTTTCCACCGGTAATAAGCGGGGCCATGATTAAAGAATTCGCCACACTCGACTTGTGACTATCGATAACATTGCTATAAATATTTTGGGGATTCACATTATTTAGCATCATTGGCCGAGATTGGCTGATGACCTGTCCCGCAGGTGTTTGAAAATCTATTTTGCAAGTTGTTTCAGGTAAATTGCCAAGGTCAGTCGAAGGCACCTCCTTGGAGCCGACATTATCGTTATAGCTCTCGTCATAAATTATCCTCACCATAAGGTTGGAACCATTGACCAACCCAGCCACAACAATCGCCTTATTGCCCACAGAGTCTTTAGGCGCAAATATTTGGCTTATCTCTTGACCAACAACCATCAATAATTCATCTATAGCCAAACCCTGGCTGACAACCTGGCTAACTCTCTTTATAGCCTGCAACCGTTGCGTTCGAGCCACCACGGTTCTTTCTAATTTTGCCGAATAGGCATCAATATTCTGGTAAAGTCGGGCATTTTCAATAGCCGTTGCTGCCTGGTTGGCTAAACTACTCAAGGTCCATAAATCTTGATCGCCCAAGCTATCATTACTATTAACACTGATAACCGCTTCAACCTGGTCTTCGATAAACACAGGAATAATCAGTTCAGACTGAGCGTCTTTATCGACCCGGAGGTTAATATCATCTTCGTGCTTGGTTGCATTGACTGCCAGGGGTATTCCTGTTTCTATAACCTGAGCAATACACTGCATATCAATATTTTTCTGATATACATCGGCATCCAGGTGGGGTGACAATTTATCGTAATAGGCTCTTAAAATTGGCGTGGTATGTCTTCCTTCTACTTCGAAAATAGCCACCCGGTCGTAATGCAACCGCTCAAAAATAGCCCAGGCCAGCGCATCGAATAGATGACCAACATCAAGAATGGTAATTATTTCTTGAGAAACCGTATTGATTAACTTAAGCCGGGTGGCTTGCTCTTCCCATTCCTCAAAGAGTTGAGTGTTTTCAACAGCAATAGCCATCTGATAGGCCAGGGTAAAAAAATAACGAGCATCATCTTCGATAAAGGCGTCTGGTTCATTTTTATCCAGAGTTAGTACGCCCACCACCCGATCCTTATAAATTAGGGGGACACCTAGCCATGAGCGCACTTTGCTTAATTCGGGTCGAGGCTCCCAAAAGTCGCTTTTGGTGACATCATTTATAATCAAGGGCAATTTGCGATTAACAACCCGCCAGGCAGAATTTCTGTCATTCTTGGTAAAAATATTCATACCCCGTCGATATTCTGAAAGGCCCCGAGAGGCGGCTGCCTCTAAAAAATTACCCTTCAGCAAAAATAGCGTGGCGCTATCAAAATCAACGGTTTTTTGAATTTGGTTCAAAATTTCATCAGTAAGATGTTCCAGGTCTAAACTGGTACCAATGAGGGCGCTGATTGCAGTTAGAGAAGCCAACCGTTTATTGGCTTGATTTAAGGTATCTATTTGCGCCCCAAAATACTCGGCTGTCTCCCCATCTAAGAAGTAGCCTGACGAAGTTGCAAACTGAGAAAGCCGGTCAGGTTGCGGCAAAAATGATTGGACCGCGTGCCAAAGCTCATCCTCCTCAATGGGTTTGGTTAAAACCCCATCGGAGTCAGCAACTGCTGTTTGTAGTTGATCACTATTGGGTTGGCGAGCCGTCAGAATTAGGATGGGGATTTGAGGCATAAACATTTTTAGACGTGAGGTTAGTTCGTAACCATCAATCTCAGGCAAAGCCAGTTCCATCAGGATCAAATCTGGTTGAATCATCGCACAGTATTGAATGGCTGTTGGCCCATCGGAAGCAGCCATGACATTATATTGATAGCCAAGGGTCGATCTCACAAATTTTTGCACAACTTCGTCCGGGTCAATATGAAGGATGGTAGCCATTTAACTTTGCCGATAGGTGTTGTGAGACACTTGATGACTCACTTCGTCATCATTGAAGCTTATGAGAACTTCTTTAACAATTTAATTTTACGTGACAACTGTACTTTATACAAGGGTAAATATTTCCCAAAAGGTTAAATTGAAGTGTAGGGGCGTTTTCCAAACGCCCTAATTTGTTGAATAGGAGCAGGTGAATGGCATTCGCCCCTACAAATTAAGCCGTCGATTTAACATTGATGAACTACTAGGGTTAGCCTATGGGATAAATTTATTAGTTGACAGGGTGGTTAGGAGATGGACCCGGCCGCGTCTAGATAGTTTTGCAAAATTACGGCAGCCGCGGCAGCATCAAGAGGAACTTTTTTTTGCCCTGAAGATGCAAGATAATCTCTCGCATCCACAGTGGAGTAGCTTTCATCAAAATATTCAAGGGGGATCATCACGGCTTTGGCGAGGGCTTCGGCATAACGTTTAACACGACGGGCTTGGGGGCCAATTGTTTCATGACCGCTTAGTGAATAGGGCAATCCAATAATAACTCGCTCTACATTTAGCTCTGCGATGAGATATTGTAATCTGGCAAAATCTTCTTTTTTAGATTTGCGATTCAAAACGCTGTGTGGCGTAGCCAGCACACCACTATCACTAATCGCTATGCCAATCCGCCGCTCGCCTATATCTAAGGCCATCAAAGACATCTGTCCATATCCAATTATCAGAATCTAACTACCATCAGCCACAAGCGTAATGGCATCGTTAATGATGACATTAATCCGAAGCGACGAAAGTGGTAAGCGACCCAACAGTTCTACCAGCCAATCTGGCTGTAGTTCAACACTGGGTACAGTCGCCAGATTATACTGTTGGCTCAGTAAATTTTGAGCTTCGCCGATAGGTAGCCAGACAATATCTTTAGCCACCTTCCGGTCATTAATTACGGGGATAGCCTGGCCCGAAGCAACTATCTTAAACGACACTACTCCCTCTTGGATATCGAGTATGTCACCCGCACCAAAATTTAAACCCTCAAGATCAAGCTCAAAACCGGGGGGCACTTGAGCCTCCAAAGCTGCCAAAGCCAGTCTATTGGCATTATACCCCCCAATCACCGTCGCTCGAACCACCGCTTGCATCTCGCCGCCAAAGGTATTGGAAAAATCGCCGGAAAATTCTCGATAGTTCACATCAAGCACAATGACCTGTACAGATTGAGGCGGAATAAATTCCTGTTCGTTGAGGGCAGCTTCGAGTCGAGCCAGTCCCTCCTGCTGAACCATTTGCCGCAGGTGGGCATCCAGGCGCTCTTTATCGCTTTGCACCACAATCTTGGTCGGCTCAAGCGTTCCGCCAACGGTAGCTTCTTCATTGACAATTCTAGCCAACAAGGAAAAGGAAGGGTCAACAAATCGATTGATTTGACCGGCTGGCACATTGCCACGGGGACCGGTCTCCACTGCAATGACCAAGGTAGGGGTGCTGGTGGAGCCTATCCCTGCCGGAATTGTATTGGTCTCGGTGGTTGTAAATTCAACTGGCTCACCCGCTGATGTGGATAGGGTGGTACTGATAGGAATAATCTGTTCATCTTCAGTGCGATTAATAAAAACCACCCGACCGGTAGCCTGGTCTGTTGGGGCCAATTCCGTTTCTACCGTTTCGATTTCACCAGACAATTCTAACTCAACTTGATCGACTCGGGCCGGAAAGGTGAGTTTCTGAAAATCGATGGAATCCTGATTTGGATCTGCTTTTACAATCAACTCCGCTTTAATTGGCTGGGCCATTGGGGTTAAGGTTACGGTTGCCTGCGGCAACAAGGCAATCGCGGCGATAACAAGCGCCAACGCCAAGATAGCTATCAATATAAGCGTTCCCAACTGCTGAACGATTAACCGAAAAATACCTGGAGTGCCACCCCCTGTGACTACTTCAAACTTTCTCTTTTGAACGCGCTTGCGAACTTTCTTTTCCGCTTTTCGCTCTGCTTGAATTTCCCTTTCATTTGGGGTCGCAACAACCGGGGGAAGGGTTTCATCAGGTATAGCCACAGGTGTTTGCTTTTTAACCCAACCGGCCCATTTAGCCCGTCTAACACCGCCAAAAGCTTTTACTCCGGCCTCTTTGGCATAATCACGCACTGTGGGGTGAGGACTAACAATTGCCATTTCTACGGCACGTGCCTTAACTAAACGGGCCAGCAATTTCATATTGACCAAACTATGCAGCGCCTTATTTTTTCGGGGTACAATAACCAGCAGACGACCCCGTTCTGAATGTCCGGTAGTTTGGGTAGATTGTTGGATAAGAGCAGTTAAGGCAAAATCTATCCGGCTGCGAATAGCTGTGATATCATCCGTATTTTCAAGCTGTATTATTTGATCCATAAGTAACAATTACTCAGGCAACCCGATGGTTGAACCTAAGGTCAGGGCAAATATATTATAATCCAACGAGTCGGTTAAATCTTTAATAGATGGTAATTTTTTTCGGCCTAATTGGAACACCTCTGGAGCAGAATCAAAAGGCAGTGGATCAGACCGTAACAATTTATCGAGTCCGGGTAGCAAACTACCCCCACCCGTCATATATATTCGTTTCGGTAACGCTTTATCAAGAGATAAGTCGGTTAAAATTTCCATGACTGCCTCGTACCAGCGAGATCTTAATGGCTCCAGATAAGTTTCAACTTGAGCCACTTCTGCAGCGGTTAAAGCGCCATTGGTATAAGCGTGTTTTAATGTCTTGGCCTCTTCGAGGCCCAACCCCATGACTTTTGCCAAAGACTGTGTAAAAAAGTATCCACCCAAGGGCATCCAATCGGTGGCCACCAGAGCATCACTTCTAATTAGGCATACATCTGTACCGGAAAAACCGATATCTAAAACTATTGCTTCGGTATGTGGCGTGATTGAGGCCAGGGCATGAGGCGACGCAACAATATTCGCAATAGCCAAATCCAAGCGCCGGGCCAACACTTCTAAGGCTCTCAAAGCACCGGCTTGGCCGGCCACCCCAAAAACCGAAAACGAGATTTCTTTTCCGGTAAGGCCCACCCCATCCAGCACCAGATGGTCATCCAAGCGAATTCCAGCGTCAGTAACGGCTAGGGGTTGCCATTGCCCCCCTTCAAAAGAACTATTCTCCAACCGTCTACGGACGAGCCGTTCAGCTCTCACTCTAAGGCTGTTTAACTCTTTTACCGAAATAGGCTCCGTCGGGTTGGGGCGGGCTTGCTCAACTGTAAACAATTCGCCGATGGTCGCTCGTCCAGCGAGGACAAATATTACATCATCAGGGACAATTTTTCGACCAATATACGCTTCGGTGCTATCTTCAGCCTGAGTAAGCGCCGCATTCGTTGGCCGAGTTACCGCATCAGCTTCAATGCGCCCCCCTGTAATATCGTGGTTTCCCGTTTCAGCCTGACCATAACCCACAATCTGAGGCTCTATATTGCCCGGTATCATCAATATTACAGCCGCCTTGATGATATCTCGTCCAACATCAATCAAGCTATACGCTGTGGGTGTCTGTTTTACCTTCCGCTGAAATCGGGATAGAAATTTCATTCACCATATTTTACGCCTTGGCAATCGCTTCGCTGACCAACGAATCAACTTTAGCCAGAGCTTCGGCCATGCGAGTAGCATCTTTGCCACCGGCTTGAGCCATATTAGCCCGACCACCGCCACCACCACCGACAACCTTAGCCACTTCCTTAACCAAATTACCGGCGTGCAAACCCCGCTTTATTAAGTCTTCAGTTACAGTGGCAATAAAGCTGGGTTTGTCCTCAATTACTGTACCCAACACCACTACCCCAGAGTCAAGCCGGTCTCGGAACCAATCTCCCATTTCGCGCAGCATAGCCGCATCGGGAGCATCCACCTTGAGAGAAACAACTTCGACCCCATCAACCTTATGCGCTTGAGCCAATAATCTTTCAAATTCACCCCGAGCTAATTTGCGCTCCAACTCTCTAATCTTTTTCTCACCATCCTGTATCTGAGACATTAGCCCTGTCGTCCGCTCATAAACTTCTTCTGGCGGCACGCCCAAAAGAGCTCCCGTTTGCTCCAAGGTATGTAATCGCTCTTGGGCGAGCTTTTGCCCCGCCCGTCCGGTAACGGCCTCAATGCGACGGACACCGGCAGCAATCGCCCCTTCACTGGTAATATGCAGCCCGCCAATTTGGGTGGTGCGCTGAAGATGAGTTCCACCACACAGTTCTCGGCTGTAGACATGATCACCCTCGCCGATTTGTACCACCCGGACCACATCGCCATACTTTTCGCCAAAGAGGGCCATAATCTCCCCGGAGCCAATCGCTTCTTTTAGCTCACTATAATCCTTATGACTATCCGAAACCGAATAGTCAGCTAAAATCACCTGATTGACGGCGCTTTCAACCTCCTCAAGTTCGGCTTGCGTGACCGTTTGAGGATGGCTAAAGTCAAAGCGTAACCTATCGGGCGCCACCAGCGAGCCTGCCTGGGCTACATGGTTGCCCAAGGCCCGACGCAGTTCACGGTGCAGAACATGGGTAGCGGTGTGATTACGCATAATATCCCAGCGGCGTTCCCCATCGACGATTGCCAGGGCGGTATCATTGAGCTTAGCCGTGCCTTTTGTCAATATCCCTTTATGCACAATCAAACCATTGACCGGCTTGGATAACTCTGTCACCTCCATTGCCCATGACGCTGTAGCCCCATCTGTTGTATGCTCTACAATTTGGCCGGTGTCACTGACTTGCCCACCAGCTTCTACATAAAACGGGGTGTCGCTCAACACCATTTCGATTTTCTGACCTTCGGCTGCGGCGTCAACCACCTCACCATCCCGCAAGATGGCAACAACTATGCCTTGTAACTCAGTTCCGATATAGGGGTCATACCTTACCCCACTAGTTGGCAATTTGCCATCGGCTTTAAGCTTATCAAACAAATCGGCATAGATTTGCAGGACATCAACCGCAATTTCGCCGATTTTACCCCGGGCTAGCCGGGCATGCTCTTCAAAGGCTACCAAAAAGCCTTTTTCATCAATAGAAAATCCATACTCTTCATCGGCAATGAGCCGGGTCAGGTCTCTGGGAAAGCCATATGTGGCATGCAACTTAAAAACCTCATCGCCGGGTATCTGGCGTTTGCCCTCTGCTTTGAGAGTCTCAACTAATTCGGCAATTAAGCGCAGGCCGTTGTTAAATGTCTTTAAGAATCGTTCCTCTTCTTGGGTAATTACATTTAGAATAAATTGACGGCGGGCCTTTAATTCAATATAGTGGTCCCCCATTTCGTCGATGACCGTATCGGCCACCTTCGCCAGGAAGGGACCATCAAAACCGGCCAATCGCCCATAACGTGCCGCCCGACGTAGAACTAGGCGCAGCACCGAGGCGCGGCCTTCGTTGCCGGGCATCACCCCGTCGCCAATCATAAAGGTGATGGCCCGGCCGTGGTCGGCAATCACCCGGTAAGCAACATAATTCTCTTCAACTTGAGCCTTGGTATGGCCCAGCAACTTCTGTACCCGCTCGATAATGGGGGTAAAGAGGTCGGTTTCATAATTCACCTGTTTCTTTTGTATTACCGATACGATACGCTCTAACCCCATGCCAGTATCGACGCCGGGCTTTGGCAGCGGGGTGCGATTGCCATCCGCGGTTTGATTAAATTGCATAAAGACTAGATTCCAGATTTCCAGCCAGCGTTTACAACCATTATCCAACAACACAGAGCAATCAGGCTCACCGCAGGTACAAGCCTCTTCGCCCCAATCGTAATGCAACTCGGAGGTGGGGCCACAGGGACCAACATCGGCCATCTGCCAAAAGTTGGTGGCGTCACCCATTCGATAGACCCGCTCCGGGGCAATACCCATTTCCTTGGTCCACAAGTCAAAAGCTTCGTCATCGTTTGTATGTACTGTATAGTAAACTCGCTCTGCCGGAATGCCATAAACCCTTGTTATACATTCATACGCAAAGCGAATAGCATCCCTTTTAAAGTAATCGCCCAGAGAAAAATTGCCCAGCATTTCAAAAAAGGTGTGATGGGAGGGAGAAGGACCTACATTTTCCAAATCGTTATGCTTACCGGAGACGCGCATACATTTTTGAGCCGTAACGGCCCGCTTATATTCGCGCTTTTCCAGGCCCAAAAATGCATCTTTAAATTGGACCATCCCAGCGTTTACAAATAACAGCGTAGGGTCGCCGGCAGGAATCAACGACGAACTGGCTACAACTGTATGCCCATGCTCTTCAAAATAATCTAAAAACGCCTGCCGAACCTCGGTACTGGTCATGGTCATCGGTGTGTACCTCGTGTTAAAATATTAATGATGGGATTTTAATCTAATTAGAGGGGGATGTCAAGACACCCCAGATAGCAAAAGTTCTTTTAGCTCCATTACAAATGTGGTAGAATGTGGTAGAGTATAATGAAGCGCCACCAATTTCCTGGAAGGGAGAAGTCATGACAATTGAGGCCATGCTATCCAAAGAGCAGCTTACCCGGCTTTTACTTCTACGCCATATTCAGCGCAGCACGTTCTATATTTATGCTCTAGCTTGTGCTGCATTAACGGCTTACAGCCTTGTGATTGGCCCTTTGATTGTGTTGCTCGTAGCTTGGGTGCCCTTTCTTATTTATCTTGCCTCCGGTTTTTGGGGTGCACGAAGTAGTGGGAGAAATGAAAATCATCCCGCTCTGCTAAAAACGCGCTATGTATTCGAGAAAAGCGGCGTGTCAATGAGCAATAGTCAAGGCCAGAGTATGTTGGAGTGGGAACATTTTTCCGAATGGAAGGTGATTGCCAACTGCTACATCTTGATTTTAGGTGGGGGTTCCATTTTAGCCATCCCCAAGCCCGATGTCCCCAAGGCTCAGGTAACTAAATTTGAGAATTTATTGGATCGATATATAAAAAAGTAAGGCTCTTGATACGTTTTAAGGAATTGTGGAGCAAGCCGCTGGAAGGTGGCAAGTGGAAGGTCGCAGGTGGCAAATAAAGGCGATATTGGGGGTAAAATTTGTACTTGCCACTTGCATATTTGCAGCCTGCCACCGTTTAATCTAACCTCCTTGAAACCCATAATGAGCCAAAAGTAAATAATGTAATTGCATGTTTATTCCGGCAATTCAAGGAGACCAGCACGTACCGCAGCTAACACAGCCTGAGCGCGGTTTGGCTGATGGAGTTTGCTCAATATTTTTTTGGCATGACTGCGAATGGTCTCCTCGGTGACAACCAGCTCTTCGGCAATCTCACGGTAGGTTTTGGGGGTCGCCATCCAGGTTAAGACCTCTTTTTCGCGCGGCGTGAGATGGGTAGCTTGATCATGGGTGGCCTGACGCTGGCTGGTCATTTGATTAAGCAGGCGGCGGGCCAATGAAGGATGGAGATAGGCCTCGCCTTGAGCTACGGTACGGATGGCCTGGTTTAACTCTTCCGGTTCAATATCTTTGATGATATAGCCATCAACGCCGGTAGACAACAAATCCAGCGCCCGGTCATCGAGTTCAACCCCACTTAGCATCAAAATTTTGATGTCTGGCAGCAGCTTTCGCAAGGCAATCGAGGTATCCCCTCCATCCATCTCTGGCATCACATAATCCAAAAGCACCAAATCCGGCTGAAGGCGTTGGGCCATCTCCACAGCTATCTGCCCGTTTTCGGCCTCCCCCACAATTTCAAAATCCGGCTCCAGCCGCAAAACCATTATCAACCCCTTGCGTACCACCGCATGGTCCTCAACAACCAAAATCCGGGTTTTGTGCTCTTCAGCCATATCAATTATTTCCATTTAATGGTAGCCGGATGAGTACCTGAGTACCCTGCTGCTCTTCGCTCAATATATCGCAGCTTCCCCCCAACGATTCAATCCGTTCACACATTCCCCGCAAGCCAAAACCCTCTCGATTTCGCTCACGGGCCATGGCTTGTTTGGGGTCGAAGCCGCGTCCTTTATCACGGATACTGAGGTGAACTTCGTGGGGTTCCACATAAAGGTAAAGTCGAGCCGTGTCCACCCCGGCATGTCGGGCTGTATTGGCCAGAGCTTCCTGACTGACTCGATATAAGCTACGACGAATAACCGCCGGTAAGCCATCAAAATCACCGTTGATGGTCAGATCAAGGTCAAAGAAATGAGATGGGGCACAATTGACCACATATTTTTCCAAATCAGCCTGAAACTGCTCGGCGGTAAGTTGCGAGGGCCAGATATTGAGGATGGACTGGCGCACTTCCTGTCGCATTTTATTGGCCACAACCCGAAGGTCGGTCAATTCGGCCTTCACCGCCTCGGCTTGCTTGGGCAACAGTTTGATGCAAGCATCCAACGTAAAGACAATCCCAAACAAAGATTGGGCCACGGTATCATGAAGTTCACGGGCAATACGGTTGCGCTCTTGTTCGGTGGTTAATCGTTGGGTATGGTCCAGGTTGCCTAGAGCAACAGCTGCTTGGCTAACCACGGATGTTAAAATAGCCCAACGATCATCGCTTTGCTCCACCCGGCCCACTTGTTCAACAGCCACCATTAAAACACCAACGGTGCGCTCCTGCCAGGTCAAGGGCAGTAGCAACCACTGGTCGGGTTCTAGCCAATAGGCCAGCGATTCATTACGGGTCAGGCTTTGTCCTTCAACAGACCAACCAATTTGCTGCTCAAGGACAACTCGAGCGATTACCCCATCATCAGTATCAAGGGGTAAAGATATGGCCGATAAATCCGCCAGACCATCATTCGGTAAACCCTGCCAACGCCCCAGACGATTGATTGCGGGATTAACTAAGCCAACCAAAGCACGGCTAAAGCGCAATTCCTGAGTGACTGCCTTGAGTAACTGCTGCTGAATCGACTGATGGTCAGGGGCGTAAAAAAATAGCATCAATTTATGAGTTGTCTCGAGCTGGTGATAGGTCGCAGTCAACTCCTCGTTTTGCTTGGCTAAATCAACAAGGGTTTGGGCCAGATCCTGGTGAGTTTGTTGCAGTTGTTTCAACAGATTGGACACGCTTCCAAAAAGCGCGGTGACCAGCCAGGCCCCAGAGAGTTGGATAAGAAGCTGTCCGACATCAACCGTGGGGGCAAAGGTAAATAAGATGAGTGGGTATAATATGGAGAAGGCGACTACCGCGACAACCGCTTCCGGGATATGGAAGAAAAAGGCGCTGGTCAATAGGGGGCTAAGCGCATATAAATTGTAAGGGCTGCCAGGCCCACCGCTATAGGCCAGCAAGAGTGATACAAATATGAAATCCACCCCTATGAGCAAGGGTGTGTCTAATAGTAATTTGCTTAATGGGGCATAGAAAATGGTAATCAGTAGGGTTCCGCCTAGGGCAGCGGCCAGCAGTGAAGCCAGGGAAATACCGGGCGCAACAATATCCGGGCTGGCTAAAAAAAGCCACATCGCCAAAAGCAAACTCCCCCAGCGATATGCCAGCAAAAAAACATAGAGATGTTTATGAGGAACTGTGGTATCTAAATGCCCCTCAGTTGGATAATCAACCCTTACCGATGGTTTAGCCACCGTTGCTACCACCTATTGTCTTTATCTTGATTCAAGTTGGGACATTCATTATGATAGTTATTTCCCGGACTTTGGCAAGAATCGGTGTTTGTTGAAGGCGTGAAGTCCCCCTTACGGGGGATAAAGGCTCCCCCATTAGGGTAAAAAATAGATCCCCCGCTCAGGGGGTGAGAGTTTGCCCCCCCAAGGTGACGACTATTTGATATAAATTTGATAAACTTATATTCAAGTATTGGGAGTAGTGGAATTTTTTTCCATATTCAAGATGTTACAATCAAATAAAAATTTAACAAGGAAAGTTAAATTATGAGCGACCAAGAAAATTTAGAGATCAGCGAAGCACAACACGTCGCCGTAGGGTAAAATTGGTTCACCGGGGGTTGAATTTTGGTGGACTTTTCTTTTTGCCACACTAAGGAGGCAGGACATAGATCAACCAATAGTCATTATTTTTGCTGCAATGGTGGTGGGGCTTGTTCTGTTATGGGGAGGCAACACACTTATCAATAAATTAGATGTTTGGCTGATGCAGCATGATGCTCCCCTGGCCCTGAAACCCCGGCCTTCTGTGGTTAAGCGCCTAGCAGGCGACACAATTGAAGTGATTGAATTTGGCAGTACCAGGTGGCAGGCAATTCCTGGTTTTATTTTGTTGGGTTATCTTTTTACAGCCCTGATTGTGCTTTTGCCCCTATTGACTCAGTCACAAGACCCGGAGGCATTAGGGACTGCGATGATTTACATTCTAGGCTTTTTGGCGGTGCTGTTACTGATTACGCTGGGGATACGCAGTCGCTTTACCTATTACCATATAGCTCTAATTTCTGGCAAGATACAGAAGCGGGTTCGGATTTTTGGCATACCTGGTAAGGTGACCGATTATCTTCTTAAACTTCCAGTAGAAGCCCATACAGATTGCCAACCCAAGCGGGCTGATTTGAGGGATTCTAGTTTGCACCATGCAACTTGCTGGATACCACTAAAGGGACGAAAAATCATCATCATTCATAAAGATGATCAGGAGGCTGAACAATTTAGAAATAACCTGATTGAGTATGGTTGTCCAATTGTGAGACCATCAGAGGATATGCTCAATACAATGGGAGATAAGTTATCATAGTAAAGCCATTTCTTAAATGGCGACAAAGCACTGAAAGGAGGTCTATTTCGAGATAATAATTTTTTCAAAGCAGTTGTCAAATGGACAATCCAAAAGGTTCTACTTGATTGTCCGACTAAGGATTGATAATTTAATAACTTCTGCAATTAAAGTCTCAATCATGCGAGGCTCAACTACTCAAATTAAAGAAGTTAATTAATCCTTAACCCTAAACATTGATTATCACACAATATCACAGGGAGGAAAATATCATTATGAGTGACAATGAAAATAAAGGTAAGTTGGCTTATTGGCGGGCTAATCTAAAAATAATTTATATTACCTTGGCGGTTTGGGCCCTGGTTTCTTATATTTTAGGAATCATTTTGGCCCCGGTCTTAAATAACATCTACTTTGGGCAGGTTCCGCTTGGTTTTTGGTTTGCCACCCAGGGCTCAATGTTTGTTTTTGTCATCCTAATTTTTGTCTACTCTAAAGTAATGGACAGAGTAGATGCTGAACACGATGTACATGAGGAGTGAGGTGAAATATAATGAGCGTTGAAGTTTGGACTTACATATTCGTCGGCTTGAGCTTTGCCGGCTATCTTTATATTGGTTACATGAATCGGGTTCGCGACACCTCCGGTTTCTACGTTGCCGGTCGGGGTGTCCCGGCCATTGCAAACGGGGCGGCCACCGCGGCTGACTGGATGTCGGCGGCCTCCTTTATCTCTATGGCCGGTATCATTGCCTTTCTGGGGTATGATGGCTCGATGTACTTGATGGGCTGGACCGGAGGGTATGTCCTCCTGGCCTTGCTCCTGGCTCCTTATCTACGCAAGTACGGTAAATATACCGTGCCTGACTTTGTGGGCGACCGCTACTACTCCCAAACCGCCCGCCTGGTGGCCGCTATCTGTGCCATTTTTGTCTCCTTTACCTATGTAGCTGGGCAGATGCGCGGGGTCGGGATTGTCTTTAGCCGCTTCCTGGGGCTGCCTGTTTCCGGGGGAGTTATTATTGGGGTGGTGATTGTGGCCTTCTTTGCGGTATTAGGCGGGATGAAGGGGATTACCTGGACTCAGGTGGCCCAATACTCCGTTCTTATCATCGCCTATTTGATCCCTGCGACGGTGATTGCGGCCCAATTGACCGGTATTCCTTTGGCCCAATTGGCCCTCACTTTTGGAAAGGTTTCAAATTGTGATCCGGCCCTGGCCAACTCTTGTGGCTTTGTGGCCCAGCTTGATGGGCTCCAGCGAAGTTTAGGGTTTAATACCTTTATTGGCTCAAATAGAGGGATGATTGACGTATTGGCCATCACCTTTGCTTTGATGGTTGGGACAGCCGGCCTACCCCACGTTATTATCCGTTTCTACACAGTCCCCTCGGTTCGTGCGGCTCGCTACTCCGCCGGTTGGGCTTTGTTCTTCATCGCCTTGCTTTACACCACAGCCCCGGCTTTGGCTGCATTCGCCAAGTTCAACCTGATCGACACCCTGAGTGGTTTATCAACAACAGACCTTGAAAGTCGTGCGGACCTGGCCTGGGCTCGCTCGTGGGAGACAACAGGTTTATTAGGCTTTGATGATAAGAATGGCGACGGGGTGTATACCTTTACCTCCGGTGAGGCCAATGAGGTCAGCATTGACCGTGACATCATCGTTCTCTCCACCCCCGAGGTGGCCGGGTTAGGGGGGCCGATGGTCGCTCTGGTAGCGGCTGGTGGTCTGGCGGCGGCCCTCTCCACGGCAGCCGGTCTATTGCTGGTGATCTCCAGTTCGCTGTCACACGATATCTACTACCGTTTGATAAACCAAGATGCAACGGAGGCGCAACGGCTGCTGGCCGGTCGGATTGTAATTCTGTTGGCGGTCATCGTAGCCGGGTACTTTGGCATTAACCCGCCCGGATATGTGGCCGAGGTGGTCGCCTTTGCCTTTGGTCTGGCGGCGGCCAGCTTCTTCCCCATCATCATCTTGGGCATCTTTGATAAACGCACCAACGACAAAGGGGCCATTGCCGGGATGATTGTCGGGATTACCTTTACGGCCATTATGATCATTTTACAGCGTTCGGTCCCGCTTCTTGGTACGTCCGAACCCTTGATGGGGAACTTCTTGGGTATCAGTGCCCAGGGGATTGGCACCGTAGGGATGATCCTAAACTTTGTCGTGGCAATTGTAATCTCCCGAATTACCGAAGCGCCACCGCAAGAAATTCAGGAAATGGTCGAATCGGTCCGTATCCCACGCGGGGCTGGCGCGGCATCTCATATAGCGAGGTAATTGTTCTTTGTTAAACCGTATCCCACGCAGGGTTGACGCGGCAACAGCACATTAAAAATGTGAGAGTTATTCAAAAATGGAGGGGTTATGCTAATCGTACCCCTCCATTTGTTGTTAAACAGGGTACGAATCTTTCAATTCTACAAGTTTTGTGGTAAGTTTTATTCTATCAGGATAATCCAATGCAATAGGGAAGGATGAAGAACAATCAGCGAACCTTTAACCTTTGTCAAAGCCCAGCATCCTTTTGCTCATTTGGACGATACAGAGCTACAGTTAATTGATCAAACCCTGGAGGTTGTTGATTACGCTCCAGGTAGCCATATCCTAACTCAGAACGGGCCGCCCAGCCAATATCTGTATTTGATTCGGAAGGGAGTGGTTCGCTTCGTGCGTGATGGGCAGGTGGTTCAAATATTGGAGGAGGGAGAGCTTTTTGGTTATCCCTCGATGCTCAATCAAGAGGCCGCATCTTCCGATACAATTGTGGAAGAAGCATGTACCCTCTATCGTATTCCCGAAAAAACGTTTCGTACCCTGATCGACAACGCCCCTTTTGCCGAGTTTTTTCTCAAAAATCTGAGCGAGCGTCTACGCCGTACCCTAACCGTTGAACCTCCCACCTTGGGTGGAGATTTGACTACGCCGGTTGGTGACCTGATTGTCCGGCCTCCAGTTATGATTAGCCCAAGCTCCACCGTAACCGAGGCGGCCCAAGCCATGCAAAAAGCCTGGGTCAGTGTTGTTTTGGTGCAAGATAACCCGCCTGGTATTATCACCGACCATGATTTTCGGATGCGGGTTTTAGCCGAAGGGTTGGGGCCCGAAACCCCAGTTCAACTGGTAATGAGTCGCCCGCTCAAAACCCTGCCCGCCGATACGCCCACCCACGGGGCGATGCTCTTTCTTTTGCAGGAAAATATTCATCATCTCGTGTTGACTCAAGACGAGCACATTGTGGGGATCATCACCGTCCTCGATTTGCTGCGTCACCAGGCCAGAAGCCCCCTTTATCTGCTACGACAACTGGAAAATTTAAATGCTCCCAATATACTGTCCAGATATGCCCTGGAAATTGCCGGAACAGTGGAAGCGATGTTTAAGGGTGGCCTGGATGTGACCCACATTGGACGGGTGATTGCCAGTCTCAATGATGCTCTGGTCCGCCGTTTGCTGCGAATGGCTGAACAGGAACTTGGCCCGCCGCCAACGCCCTATGCATGGCTGGTGTTTGGTTCGGAAGGGCGCATGGAACAGGCTATGCTGACCGACCAGGATAACGCTCTAGTCTACTTAGACGATACCACCGAGGCTAAGACCTACTTTGCCAAATTTGCCGAACGAGTGGTCAACGGGCTAATCCGGGCAGGTTTTCCACCC
>Ga0210124_1000078_pt1 | contig 57469 bp, 56 predicted proteins | sample Muzzi_PWC_D2_FD_185554 | JGI IMG/M metagenome (GOLD analysis project Ga0210124, IMG submission 185554) | Wetland microbial communities from San Francisco Bay, California, USA, that impact long-term carbon sequestration - Muzzi_PWC_D2 (SPAdes) | ecosystem: Environmental > Aquatic > Marine >...
TTGAGGTTGCCGGCGATGGTGAGCTCGCTGACCGGATAGGCGAGCGCGCCCTGCTCGATCCAGAACCCGGCGGCGCCGCGGCTGTAGTCGCCGGTCACCGGGTTGACGCCCATGCCCATCAGCTCGGTCACGTAGAAGCCCTGCTCGATGTCGGCCATGAGCTCCGCGGGCGTGCGGGCGCCGGGCTCCATGTAGAGGTTGGTCGGCGCCGGCGCCGGCGGGCCTGAGGTGCCGCGCGTCGCGTGCCCGGTGCTCTCCAGGCCGAGCTGCCGGGCCGAGTTCAGGCTGAGAATCCAGGTCGTCAGGCGGCCGCCGTCGATCACCTGGCGCCGCCTGTTGGCCAGGCCTTCGCCGTCGAACGGCTTGGAGCGCAGGCCGAGCGGGCGGTGCGGGTCGTCGACGACGGTGATGCCGGCGGCGAAGACCGCCTCGCCCAGGCGATCCTTGAGGAAGCTGGTGCCGCGCGCCACGGCCGGGCCGGAGATCGCGCCGGCCAGGTGGCCGAGGATGCCGTTGGCCACGCGCGGGTCGTAGACCACGGGAAAGCGCCCGGTCTTCGCCTTGCGGGCGCCGAGCCGCTTGACCGCGCGCTCGCCGGCGCGCGTGCCGACCGCGGCCGGGTCCTCCAGGTTCCTGCCGTAGACGCTGGTGGAGAAATCGTAGTCGCGCTCCATGGCGAGGCCCTCGCCGGCCAGCACGGCGACGCCGACGCCGTGGCGCGAGACCTCGTAGCCGCCGCGGAAGCCGTTGCTGGCGGCGAGCGCGACCCGCGTGCGGCTCCAGCTCGCCTCGGCGCCCTCCGAGTTGGTCACGCCGGCGATTGCGCGCGCCGCGTCCTCGCAGGCCCGGGCGCGCTCGATCAGCGCCTCCGGCGCCGGCTCCTCGGGGTCGCAGAGGTCGATCTCGGGGATCTCGCGGACGATCCGCTCCGGGTCGGCCAAGCCGCAATAGGGGTCGTCCGGCACGTTGCGCGCCATGGCGACGGCCCGCTCGACCAGCTCGTCGAGCGCGCTCGGCAGCACGTCGGTCGAGGAGACGATGGCCTGGTGGTGGCCAATCAGGACGCGCAGCCCGAGGTCGCGGCTCTCCTCGCGCTCGAGCTTCTCGACCGCGCCGAGGCGCTGGCTGTGCGACAGCGCGGCCGATTCGAAGGACACGGCATCGGCCGCCTCGGCGCCGGCCGCCTTGGCCTTGGCCAGCAGGTCGTCGAGCAGGGTGAGCGTGTCGGCCTCTTCGGTCATGGCGTCCTTTCCGCTGTTCCAGGGGTGGCGGCGGCGGCCGCGGCCTCGGCCACCGCGACCGACTCGGCCAGCATCCAGTCGCGGAAGGCGGCCACCTTCGGCTTGGCGAGCGCGGCCGGCGGGCAGACCAGGAAGTAGCCGAAGTCCGATTGGATGCCAAGGTCGAAGGCGCGCACCAGGCGGCCGCTCTCCAGGTCCTTCTGCGCCAGCACGGTGTTGACCAGGGCGACGCCCTGGCCGTCGATCGCCGCCTCGATCACCAGTTCCGTGTGGTTGAAGTGCGGTCCCTTGGCGGCGTCGATCCCCTCGACGCCGGCCGAGCGCAGCCACATCTCCCAGTCGACCCAACCGCCGCCGTAGGGCTCCCAGTCCTCGTGCAGCAGCGTGTGGTGGTGCAGGTCGGCGGGCTCCCGGAGCGGGTGGGGCCCGCGCAGCAGCGCCGGACTGCACACCGGGATGGCGACCACGCGGGTCAGCGTGTCGACATGCAGGCCGGGATAGACGCCACGGCCGTAGCGGATCGCCAGGTCGACGTCGTCGCGCGCGAAGTCGATCAGATCGATGCGGGCGTCGAGGCGCACGTCGATCCCCGGATTCGCCCGGCGAAAGCCCTCGAGCCGCAGGACCAGCCACTTGGCTGCGAAGGAGGGCGTCGTGCCGACCGTCAGGACGCCGCCGGTCTCCTCGGCGCGCATCTTGTCGACCCCCTGCGCGAGCAGGGCGAAACCGGCCGAGAGGTCGGCCAGGCCGGCCTCGCCGGCCGCGGTCAAGCGCACCTGGCGCGTCAGGCGGCGGAACAGGGCGACGCCGAGATGCGCCTCCAGCGCGTTGATCTGATGGCTGACCGCCGCCGGGGTGACGTGGAGCTCGGCCGCGGCACCCTTAAAGCTGCCGTGGCGAGCGGCCGCCTCGAAGGCGCGGAGCGCGGTCACGGGCGGCAGGACGGGGCCCTTGGGTGATGCCATACAGGATATATAAACTAATCTATTAAGCGAGAAAAGGTCGTTTGCCGACTGGCCTATTAAGCCCTCATATTCAACCTAACGAACGGTCGCTGCGGCGATGTTCAGAGGTTGACAGGCAAAAATATTTTGATGGAGGGTGTCATGATCTACGGTTTTCTGAGCGATACGCGCATCACCAGCCAGTGGCTCGGCACGACGGGCCCGGCGCGCCCCGAGGCGACCGGCCGGGCAGTCTATCTCGCAATCGAAGCAGTCGCCGCGGCCGGCGGCTGGGCGGTCCGCGGGCTCGTCGCCGCCTGGCGGCCGCTCGGCAGGAGGCTCGCCCGATTCGACGCCCGGCGCCGGACGGTCGGCGAGTTGCGCCGCCTGGACGACGCCGTCCTGCGCGACATCGGCATCGAGCGCGACGCCATCCCGGCGGTGGTCGACGGCCTGCTCGCCCCGCAGGACGAAACGCCGGCCCGGCCGCGGCACGTTGCGCGGCGTCCGGTCGTGGCGGCGCCGCTGCCGGCGCAGGGACCGGTCTGCTGCGCGGCCTGAAGCCGAATTCCCAATTTTTCCCGGCTTTTCAAGGGTCGGCGCCGTCGGGCGCCGGCCCTTCGCGCGCGTGTCGCGCGGTGGCGAAAAAAAAGATGGCATGGTGCCCGGGGAGGGGCGCCATGCCAGTCTAGGGGAACCGCGAAACGTCCTGGGGTATGCCGTCTCGCGATTACGGGGGACTCGAAGGAATCTCAGATCAGAATTCGCCGAGGAACGGGGAGATCAGCACCAGCACAAAGGGGCTGGCGATCAGCATGCCGGCCGCCACGGCCAAGCAATCGATGGTGAAGGTCGTACCCACTCGCCCAGACATTGCTCCATCTCCCTAACCTTGCTCCGGGAAACACTCCCGGCTTCCATTGATCTAGAGATGGGGACGGTCCTGCCCGGCCGAAGTGACGGGCATCACAGTTGCGCCGCTTTTCCGATTTGCCCGTGTTTTTCGGGCTCGGCCGGGCGCTCCGCCCGCCCGGGCCGGGCGCCGGGGGTCGCGTTCCGTAACGGCGCGGACCCGGGCGGCGGGCGGCGCCGCCCGGGTCCGCGGCCGATCGGGAACGCGGCGTCAGGCCGGGCCGGCGGCGTCCTGCCCGATCGGGTCCTGCCCCTGTGCGTTCTGCCCCTGCGCGTTCTGCCCCTGCGCGTCCTGCCCCTGTGCGTCCTGCGCCGCCAGCCGGTTGGCGGCGGCGACCACGGCCTTGAGCGAGGCGCTGACGATGTTGGGGTCGATTCCGGCGCCCCAACCGCGCCGGCCGGACTCGTCGGCCACCTCGACGTAGGCCGCCGCGGAGGCGTTCGCGCCCATGCCGACCGCGTGCTCGTGGTAGTCGAGCACGCGAAGCGTCGTCCCGCAGTGCCGGTTCAGGGCGTCGACGAAGGCGTCGATCGGGCCGTTGCCGCGGCCCTCGATGCTGCGCGTCTCGCCGCCGTCGCGGATCCGCGCGGTGAGCAGGCGCAGCGCCGCGTTGCGGCCGCCGCCGGGACGGGTGCGGTGCTGCTCGAAGGCGAAGCGGCCGGCCGGCGAGACGTAGGTCGCGTCGAACACCTGCCAGATCTGCTCGGCGGTGATCTCCCGCCCGCTGCTGTCGGCCATCTCCTGGACGCGGCCGGCCAGGTCGATCTGCAGGCGGCGCGGCAGCTCCAGGCCGTATTCCATCTCCATGAGGTAGGCCACGCCGCCTTTGCCGGACTGGCTGTTGACGCGCACGATCGCCTCGTAGCTGCGTCCCAGGTCGCGCGGGTCGATCGGCAGGTAGGGCACCTCCCAAAGGCCGCTGTTGCTGCGGCGCATCGCCGCCATGCCCTTCTTGATCGCGTCCTGGTGCGAGCCGGAGAAGGCGGTGTAGACCAGTTCGCCCGCGTAGGGGTGGCGCGGGTGGACCGGCAGCTGGTTGCAGTGCTCGGCGGTGCGGCGCAGCTCGTCGATGTCGGTGATCGTCAGCCCGGGGTCGACGCCCTGCGAGAACAGGTTGAGCGCCAGCGTCACCACGTCGACGTTGCCGGTGCGCTCGCCGTTGCCGAACAGCGTGCCCTCGACACGGTCGGCGCCCGCCATGACGGCGAGCTCGGCCGCCGCCACCGCGGTGCCGCGGTCGTTGTGCGGGTGCAGGCTGAGGATATAGCGGTCGCGGTGCGGCATGTTCGTCGCGAACCACTCGATCTGGTCGGCGTAGACGTTGGGCGTCGACATCTCGACCGTCGCCGGCAGGTTGAAGATGATCTGGTCCTGCATCGTCGCGCCCCAGGTCTCCATCACCGCGGTACAGACGTCGCGCGCGAAGTCGAGCTCGGTGCCGGTGAAGCTCTCCGGCGAATACTCGAAGCGGATCTCGCTGTCGCCCATGCCGGCCGCCAGCTCGCGGCAGCGCCGCGTGCCGTCGACCGCGATTCCGGCGATGCCGTCGCGGTCCATGCCGAAGACGACGCGGCGCTGCAGCGTCGAGGTTGGGTTGTAGAGATGCACGATGGCGCGCTTGACGCCGCGCAGGCTCTCGAAGGTGCGCTCGATCAGGTGGTCGCGCGACTGGGTCAGCACCTGGATGGTGACGTCGTCGGGCACCAGGTCGCGTTCGATCAGCTCGCGGACGAAGTCGAAGTCGGTCTGCGAGGCGCTCGGGAAGCCGACCTCGATCTCCTTGAAGCCGATGCGCACGAGCGTCTCGAACATGCGTCGCTTGCGCTCGGCGTTCATCGGCTCGATCAGCGCCTGGTTGCCGTCGCGCAGGTCGACGCTGCACCAGATCGGCGCCTTGGTGATGGTCTTGCCGGGCCAGGTGCGGTTCGGCAGGTCGACCGGCTGGAAGGCTCGGTACTTGTGGATCGGCATGGAACCGGTCATCGCTCGTCTCCGGGTCTGGCGCCGCCCGGTGGACCGGGGAGGTCGGCGCGTTGCTTCGTCGGGGGGATGGCTGCGGCGCGCGGGGCGGCCGCCGGGGGGCCGCGAGTCTAGGCCCGGCGGCCGGCGGTAAGTCGCAGCCCGAGACGGCCCGAAGAACGCGGACGGGACATGGCGGAGACGGCTTGCGAAGCGGGGATCCGGATCATGCTCAGGTCACTTTCAGACGGTTGCGGGGACTCCGCGCGCGGGCGGCGGCACACCTGGATTCAAGCGGCCGCGCGGCTAAGTCGTCCGGTAAGAAGCGTCTGAAAGGTCGAGATCCGCATGCGGGGGAAGATAGGGTCGCCCGCCGGCCCGGTCAAGGTCCGGGGGAGTCAAGATCCTGGGGGGTAAGGGCGCCGCTAGCCCAGGATGGCCGCCACGCCCTGAATCACCGCCATGACCGCGATGGCCGCCAGGATCGCGACGCCGAACGGGCGGTAGCCCCGGCCGCCGAGGCGCTGGAAGGCGAGGCCGCCGAGCCAGGTGCCGGCCATCATCGGCGGGATCATCAGGCCGGCGAGCAGCAGGTTGCCGCCGCCGAGCAGCCCGCGCTCGTGGGCCAGCAATGCGCCCACGGCCCCGGTCAGCAGGAAGAAGAACACCATGGAGGCGCGCGCCACCGCCGGCGGCTGCGGGCTGGCCAGGAAGAGCGCCACCACCGCCACCCCCGGCATGGCGGCCAGCCCGTTGAACACGCCGGCAAGGCCGCCCAGCGCCAGCACCTGCGCCTTGCCCGGCGCCGCCTTGAGGCGCCAGCCGCTGGCCAGCGTGAGCACCGCCACGGCGGCGAGCAGGCCGATCACCAGCTTGGCGACGGCGGGCGAGATCTGCGCCAGCACGAAGAGCCCGATCGGCAGGCCGAGCACGGCGCCGGGCAGCAGCAGGCCGATGCTGCGCCAGTCGATGTGCGGCCAGTCGCTGCGCAGCGACTGCAGCCCGGCGGCGACCTGCAGCACCAGGACGATGGGCACCGCCTGCTGCGGCGTCATGACGAGGGCGAGGAGCGGCACCAGGGCAACCGCGAGGCCGAAGCCGGTGAAGCCGCGCAGGGTGGCGCAGAACAGCACGAAGATCGCCGCGAGAAGGGTTTCGGTAATCGGCATGCGGCGGGCTCTTTCGCGGGCGGGACGGCGGCGTGAATCAGGCGGTCGATTGGCCGATGGACAGGGCGGACGCCCGCCGCCAGAATGCCGCGCGAACACGGCGCCGCACAAGACGCCGCGGGTGTGTGGACAATCGGGAGCGCAGCGGCGATGCCGGACGAGGCCTACCGCGAGGCCAACCGCAAGGCCTGGAACCAGACGGCGGACTACCACCGCGCCGACGACCAGTACGCGCGCCTGCTGGCCGGCTTCCGCGACCCGGCGTTCTCCTGCTTCGACGTGGTCGCGACCGGCCTGCTCGACGGCATCGGCGTCGCCGGCAGGGACGTGGCGCAGCTGTGCTGCAACAACGGGCGCGAGCTCATCTCGGTCAAGCGGCTCGGCGCGGCGCGCTGCGTCGGCTTCGACGCGGCCGGCGCCTTCCTCGCGCAGGCGCGCGAACTGGCCGCCGTCGCCGGGGCCGACTGCGAGTTCGTCGAGACCGACATCTACACGGTGCCGGCCGCCTTCGACGGCGCCTTCGACCTCGCCTACATCACGACGGGCGTCCTCGGCTGGATGCCCGACCTCGACGGCTTCTTCGGGGTGGCGGCGCGGCTGCTGCGCCCCGGCGGGCGGTTCTTCGCCTACGAACAGCACCCCATCCTCGACATGTTCGAGCCGGAGCGCGGCGGCGACCCGCACCAGCCGGTCGTGTCCTATTTCGAGCGCGAAGCGCTCGGCGAGGCGGCCAGCCTCGACTACTACGGCAACGCCCAGTACGCGGCGGAGACCTCCTACTGGTTCGTGCATCCACTGGGCGACGTGGTCACGGCCTGCCTGAACCGCGGCTTCGCGCTCGAGCACCTGCGCGAATACCCGCACAACGTCTCGAGCGACAACTTCGCGATCTACGAGAACCGCCCCGCGCAGTTCCCGCTGTCCTATTCGCTGATCGCGCGGAAGGCGGCTAGGCCCTAGCGGGCTACTTCCAGATCGGCTTGCCGCTGCCGGGCAGGCCGAGCTCCGGCCACAGCGCGCTGACCTTGTCGACCACCGCCTGGTCCATGCCGATCTTGCGGCCCCATTCGCGCTTGGTCTCCGGCGGCCACTTGTCGGTCGCGTCGAGCCCGATCTTGGAGCCGAGCCCCGACTCCGGCGCGGCGAAGTCGAGGTAGTCGATCGGCGTGTTCTCCACCAGCGTGATGTCGCGCGCCGGGTCCATGCGGGTCGCGATCGCCCAGACCACGTCCTGCCAGTTGCGCGCGTCGATGTCGTCGTCCACCACGATGACCCACTTGGTGTACATGAACTGGCGCAGGTACGACCACACGCCCATCATCACGCGCTTGGCGTGGCCGGGATAGGCCTTGCGGATCGAGACCACGGCGACGCGGTAGCTGCAGCCCTCCGGCGGCAGCCAGAAGTCGACGATCTCGGGGAACTGCTGGCGCAGCAGCGGCACGAAGACGTCGTTCAGGGCCTCGCCGAGCACCGAGGGCTCGTCCGGCGGGCGCCCGGTGAAGGTCGAGAGGTAGATCGGCCGGCGCCGCCGGGTGATCGCCTTGACGGTGAACACCGGAAAGCGCTCGACCGCGTTAAAGTAGCCGGTGTGGTCGCCGTAGGGCCCCTCGTCGCCGTAGTCGTCCAGGCTGACCTCGCCCTCGAGCACGATCTCGGCCTGGGCCGGCACCTTGAGCGGCACGGTCTTGCAGTCGACCAGCTCGACCCGCTTGCCGCGCAGCAGCCCGGCGAAGTGGTATTCCGACAGCGTGTCCGGCACCGGCGTGACCGCGGCGATGATGGTGCCCGGGTCGGCGCCGATCACCACCGCCGCGGGCAGCGGCTCGCGCTTCTCCCGCTTCCAGCGCGCGTGGTGCTGCGCGCCGCCGCGGTGACGCAGCCAGCGCATCAGCGTGCGGTTCTTGCCCAGCACCTGCATGCGGTAGATGCCGAGGTTGAAGTCGTCCTCGCGCCGCGCCTCGGCCGCGCCGGCGCTCGGCCCCTGCGTCACCACCAGCGGCCAGGTGATAAGCGGCGCCGGCTCGCCCGGCCAGCAGGTCTGGATCGGCAGCGCGCCGAGGTCGACTTGATCGCCGGTCAGCACGACCTCCTGGCACGGCGCCGCGCCGCCGACCTTCTTGGGCCGCATCGCCAGGACGGTCTTGAGCAGCGGCACCTTCTCCCAGGCGTCGCGCAGGCCGCCCGGCGGCTCCGGCTGGCGCAGCACCGCGAGCGTCTCGCCGACCTCGCGCAGCCCGCCGGGCTCGCGGTCCATGCCCCAGGCGACGCGCTCGACCGTGCCGAACAGGTTGACCAGCACCGGCATGCCGTAGGCGCTGCCGTCGGCGCGCACCACGTTCTCGAAGAGCACCGCGGGGCCGCCCTCGGCCAGCAGCCGGGTCTGGATCTCGGTCATCTCGAGGACCGGCGAGACCGGCGCCGTCACGCGCACCAGGCGTTCGGCGCGCTCCAGACGGTCGATGAACTCGCGCAGGCTGGCGTAGGGCATGGATCCGGGGGCGGGTCGTTCAGGCCGGCTCGACGGTCAGCACGGTACCATCGACCCCGGTCACGCGCACGCGGGCCTGGGCCGGCAGATCCTCGCCGACCACCTTCCAGGTCGTGTCGCCGATGTTGAGCTTGCCGATGCCGTTGACGATCGGCGCGTCGAGCGTGAACACCCGGCCGACGTACTGCGTGCCGCGCCGGTTGAGCGTCGGGTGGTCGCTCTTCCCGGGATGGCGGCGCTGATAGGCGCGCCAGCCGGCCACGCTGGCGACCGCCAGCACGGCGAAGGCGAGCAGCTGATACTCCCAGCCGAGGCCGGGCGCGGCGAGCAGCAGGAGGCCGACCAGCCCGGCCGAGACGCCGAGCCACATGAAATAGGCGCCGGGGGCGAAGACCTCGATCCCGATCAGGACGAGGCCGAGCACCCACCAGTGCCAGAACTCGATGGCGTCGCCGAACATTACCCGCCCGTGCCCCAGGGGCCGGCCGGGCTCGTGCCGCCCTCGGGACCGCCGCGCCGCTCGCCGCCGTGCTCGCCGCCCCGGTCACCGCCCGGTGCGCCGCCCGGTGCGCCGCCGGGTCCGCCGTCGGCGAAGGCGGCCCGGGCGATCTCCGACAGGCCGCCGAGCGCGCCGATCACCCCGGCCGCCTCGACCGGCAGCAGGAAGGTCTTCTGGTTGGGCGAATCGGCGAAGCGCGCCAGCGCCTCGACGTAGCGCTGCGCCACGAAGTAGTTGATCGCCTGTATGTTGCCGTGGGCGATCGCCTCGGAGACCGACTGCGTGGCGCGCGCCTCGGCCTCGGCCTCGCGCTCGCGTGCCTCGGCGTCGCGGTAGGCCGCCTCGCGCCGGCCCTCGGCCTGCAGGATGGCGGACTGCTTGGCGCCCTCGGCGCGCAGGATCTGCGCCTGCCGCTCGCCCTCGGCCTGCAGCACCTCGGCCCGCTTGTCGCGCTCCGCCTTCATCTGCCGCGCCATGGATTCGACCAGGTCCTTGGGCGGCGTGATGTCCTTGATCTCGATGCGGGTGACCTTGATGCCCCAGGGCTCGGTCGCCTCGTCCACCACGGTCAGCAGCTGGTGGTTGATCTTGTCGCGCTGCGACAGCAGCTCGTCGAGGTCCATCGAGCCCATGACGGTGCGGATGTTGGTCATGGTCAGGTTGAGCGTGGCGCGCTCCAGCTCGGCCACCTCGTAGGCCGCCTTGGCGGCGTCGAGCACCTGGTAGAACACCACGCCGTCGACCTGCACCAGCGCGTTGTCGCGGGTGATGACCTCCTGCTCGGGAACGTCGAGGACGTTCTCCATCATGTTCATCTTGGCCCCGACCCGATCCATCACCGGGACGATGAGATGGAGCCCGGGGGCGAGCGTCTTGGTGTAGCGGCCGAAGCGCTCGACCGTGTATTCCATGCCCTGGGGCACGGACTTCACCCCCATGGCGACAATAATCACGGCGAAGACGACCACGGCGATCACGAAGATCGTGAAGCCCGAGAGGACGAAGGACATGGCTCGATTTCCCGGCTGTTGCCCGCATCGGGGAGCGATCGCGGAGGATGTTACGCAAATTTTTAAGTTTCGATAAGAAAATCCTTTTACTCTGAATCGAAGATATTATTGTTCGATTCGACAGAAATGACCGACGCGGCGGAAGAAAGGTCATCACCATGGGAAAATTTTGGGTGGTCGGCACCGAATACGAGGACACCCATTTCCAGGAGACCGTAGGCAGCAATGAAGAGTGGATCGGCCCGTTCACCGACTACGAATCGGCGCGCAAGGAATGGGCCAAGCACGCCTGGCATACGGTCGACGAGGCGACGGTGCGCTATCGCATAGAGTGCATCGATCAGGAACAGCCGCCGATCTGCACCGATTAACGCATTGATCTAGAGGGCCTATTCGGACACCCCTGGCGTCGCCGGGGCGAGTCCCCATATTCCCAAGTAATGCGCGCTAACAGTATTACGAGTTCTTCATGGGCGCGGCCCGGCCGCCCGGCGCCGGGCCCGGGCCCGGGCTGAGCGTCCCCCGTGCCCTGGCCCCTGCCCACCTCGGAGCGCGATCTTCTGGCCCTGGCGAAGAGCTACCCCTTCGACTCGCCCGGGCGCTCCTACCTGTTCCGCGAGGACGAGATCGTGCCGCTCGACGGCGCGGCCGGCCCCGGCCTCTTCGCCGAACGCGTGCCGGTGATCGCGCACGGCTCCAACCGCTCGCCGCAGCAGCTCCGCCGCAAGTTCGGCAACGGGGCCGAGATTCCCGTCACCCGCGCCTGGCTGGGCGACTACGACGTGGTCTACTCGGCCCACGTGACCCAGTACGGCGCCATCGCCGCCAACCTGCAGCACCTGCCGGGCACCCGGGTCGAGGTCTACGTGACCTGGCTGACCGCGCCGCAGCTCGAGCGCATGCACGAGACGGAGCTCGGCGGCGAGAACTACCACTACGGCGAGATGGCCGGGATCGAGCTCACCCTGGAGGCCGGGCCGGAGGCGCGGCTCTCCGCGGCCTACGTCTACCTCTCGACGCGCGGCTGCTTGACCGACGAGCCGGCGCGGCCGGTCGGCCTCGCCGCCGTCGCGGCCGAACGCCGGGCGCATGGCGCGGTGCTCCAGGAGGCCGCGATCGCCCTGGTGCGCGACCGGCACCGGCCGGGCAGCGATCTCGACCAGCACATCCTGACGACGATCCGCGACCGGGCCCTGCGCCGCGACCTGATCGCCGAGATGGCGGAACACGCGCTGCCGGCCAGCGCCCCGCATTTCCGCATCCTCGAAGGCTAGGCCCGGCGCGCCGTTTGGCGGCCGCTTGCCGCGCGCATTGCGCGGCGCGGCCGCCTGCGCCATCGTGGCGCGAAGAAGACCGCCCGGCGGGGCTCGTCCCGCAACGCGGCGGTCCGGATGGGAGAGACGCCGATGGCGACCAAATGGGAAATCCACGGGCTCGAGTTCGGCAACTGCAATTGCGGCTACGGCTGCCCGTGCCAGTTCAACGCGCTGCCGACCTACGGCGACTGTCGGGCGATCGCCTTCTTCCGCGTCGACCGCGGCTACTTCGGCGCCGCGCTGCTCGACGGCCTGAAGATGGCCTTCATCGCCTCCTGGCCCGGCGCGGTGCACCATGGCGGAGGCACCATGCAGCCGGTCATCGACGCGCGGGCCGACGCGGCGCAGCGCCAGGGCCTGCTCAGCATCATGACCGGCAAGGAGACCGAGCCGATGAGCACCATGTTCTCGGTCTTCACCACGATGTGCGACACGGTTCACGAGCCGATCTTCACCGAGATCGAATTCGACGCCGACATGGCGGCACGGCGCGCGAACTGCGCGGCGGCCGGCGTCGCCAGCGGCCGCGGCGAGCCGATCCTCAATCCGGTGACGGGCGCCGAGCACCACGTGGGAATCGTCGCGCCGAAGGGCTTCGAGTTCCGGCGCAACGAGGTCGGCCGCGGCTGGTCGTCGTCGCAAGGCCCGGTGTCGATGACTTTGGAAGACAGCTACGCCCACTGGTGCGAGATCCACATGAACCAGGGCGGTGTGATCGAGCACGCGGCGTGAGGCGACCGCCCGGTCCGGCGGAGCCGTCGGGGCCGGCGTCGACCTCGCGCGGCCCGACTCCGGGGCCGCGCCGCAAACAGGCGACCGCCGGCGGATCGTAAGTCGGCCGCTCGTGCTTGCAGACCTCGACCAGCGCGCAGGCTGCGCAGGGCGAGACGCGGGCGGCGGCCGGGCGGTGCCGCTGCGCGATCTCGGCACAGACGACGTGGAGCGGCCGGCAGGGCCGCAGGAGGTAGGGGCTACAGGGGTTCTCGCCTGGGATCATCATCGGGACCTCCGCGATCAGAGGTGCCCCCCCTAAACGATCGTCGAAACGATCTTCAGAGAGTCTAAACCATTTCCGTTAAGATTCGCTTAACCAAGCCGGCGGCCTGTGAAGCGGTCCGGGCGTTACGGCGTTCCGGCCGGCTGGCGGTGTTCGCGAGCCGCCTCGCGGCACCAAGCGATCACGGCGTCCGCCTCAAAGGGAAGGTCGATGGCCAGGCCCCCGTGAAACGCCTGCCAGGCCGCGGCATGGTCGCGGCGGACCGCGGTCACGGTCGGGACGCCGCGCGACACGGCCTCGCCGAAGATATGCCGCAGGCCGTGACCCTCCGCCTCGGCCTTGCCGAAGCGGTTGATCACCAGCAGGTCGATCCCCGTTCGGAGGGACTGCTCGACGCGGCCGGCCGCTTCCGCCAGCGCCTGGGCGTCGAGCCGGCACGCGGTGGCGTCCCGGCCGAGATCCTGCAGGATCGGGATTTCGGCGTGGCTGTCGAGGTCGCGCAGCGCCATGGCGCCGGCGCAGCCCTGAGCCGCGACCTGGACCACCCCGCCGAGGCGTTGCCCGGCGGCTTCGAGGCGCGCGATCACCTCGGCCATCAATCGGTCCACGGGGTCGCGCTGGTCGAAGGTGATCGAGGCCAGTGTGTGCATGATCCTAAAGCCGGGGCCGGTCGCCTCCTTGACCCGTTGCGCTGCAGTGTCGCACGGCCCGAGCGGCTTGTCCTCCATCCGCGGGCCGCGCCGACGCGCCCGCGCCGGCTCAGGCGGCCGCGCCCAGCGCCACGCTGGCCAGGATTCCGGCCAGCAGCAGCCAGCCGACGAAGCGGTTCGACTTGAAGCGCCGCAGGCAGTTCGCCGGGTCGTCGATGTCGAGCGTCGCGACCTGCCAGGCGAACTGGGCGGCGACCGCGGCCACGCCGAGCAGATAGGCCCAGCCCAGGCCGGCGCTCAGGCCGGCGGCGGCCATCAGGGCGGCCGCCAGGGCGTAGAACGCGACCAGGCCGGGCCGGGTCGCCGAGCCGAGGCGCAGCGCCGAGGATTTCACGCCGACCAGCGCGTCGTCGTCCTTGTCCTGATGCGCGTAGATCGTGTCGTAGCCCAGCGTCCAGGCGATGCCGGCCAGATAGAGCAGGACGGCGGGCGGCGCGAGGCCGCCGGTCGCCGCCGCCCAGCCGAGCAGCGCGCCCCAGTTGAAGGTGAACCCGAGCCAGGCCTGCGGCCAATAGGTGACGCGCTTCATGAAGGGGTAGCCGGCGACCAGCAGCATCGAGGCGAAGCCGAGGAGGACGGCGACGCGGTTGAGCTGCAGCAGCACCAGGAGGCCGACCAGCAGCAGCCCGGCGAGAAACGCGAAGGCGGCGCCGAGCGGCACCTGGCCGCTGGCGATCGGCCGCGTCGCGGTGCGGGCGACCCGCGCGTCGATCTCGCGGTCGACGATGTCGTTGTAGGTGCAGCCGGCGCCGCGCAGCACCAGGGCGCCGACGGCGAAGACCGCGATCAGCCGCGGATCGGGCCAGGCGCCCGCTGCTGCCGCCGCCAGCGCCGCGCTCCACCAGCAGGGGAACAGCAGCAGCCAAGTGCCGATCGGCCGGTCGATGCGGATCAGGCGCAGGTAGGGCCGCACCGACTCCGGCGCCAGGCGCAGCGCCCAGTGGTCGGCGGCGATGTCGCTGGCGCTTGCGGCGCGCGGTGGAATTGTTCCGGACGGTCCCGACATGGCTTAATGACTAACGACTCGATGGCCACATGACTACGCCGGTTGGCCCGATGGCCTCAAGGGGGACCGGCCGAGAGGGCGCATGAGCGGCTCGCGGATCGCCACCCGATTGCACTGCGACGAGGCGCTGAGCGCCGGGCGCGAGCTCGGCCTCGACCACGCCCGCGCGCATTTCCTGCGCAGCGTGCTGCGCCTGCAGCGCGGCGCCGAACTGGCCGTGTTCAACGCCCGCGACGGCGAATGGCGGGCGCGCATCGACGGCCTCGGCAAGGGCTGGTGCTCGCTCGCGGTCATCGAGCGGCTGCGCGCGCCGCAGGCCGAGCCCGATCTCTGGCTGGTCTTCGCGCCGATCAAGCGGGCCCGCATCGACTTTCTGGCCGAGAAGGCGACCGAGCTGGGCGTCGCCGTGCTGCAGCCGGTGATGACCCACCATACGGCGGTCGGCCGGGTCAATTGCGAACGGCTCGCGGCCAACGCGCGCGAGGCGGCCGAGCAGTGCGGCCGCCTGAGCGTGCCCGAGGTGCGCGCGCCGGTCGATTTCGGGAGCCTGCTGGACGACTGGCCGCGCGAGCGGCGGATCCTGCTGTGCGCCGAGTCGGGCGCGGCGGAGCCCATCGCCGACGCCCTCGCGCGGCTGCGCGCGGCCGGCGATGCCGGGCCCTGGGCCGTTATGCTCGGACCGGAGGGCGGCTTTGCAGAAAGCGAGCTTGACGCCCTACGCGATCTGTCTTTTGTTACGGCCGTTAGCTTGGGGCCGCGACTCCTGCGCGCCGACACGGCCGCCGTCGCCGCCCTGGCGTGCTGGCAGGCGGTGCTGGGCGACGGGCGCCGGCGCCCCACCGGTGGCGCCCACGAACGGCCGGTCGGTCCCGCGGACCCGGCGGGCTGAACCAACAAGACGAACCGCCGCGACCGAAAGGCCCCCACCGCCGTCATGTCCGCCCCGCCGCAATCACAGGGTGAGCCGATCACGAGTCGCGACCAGCTGGTCGTCTATCTCGAGGCCGGCTGCAAGCCGCCCGCGGACTGGCGCATCGGCACCGAGCACGAGAAGTTCGCCTACACCCTGGACGACCTGCGTCCCCTGCCGTACGACGGCGCGCGCAGCATCCGGGCGCTGCTCGACGGTCTGGCCGACGGCTTCGACTGGGAGCGCGTGGCGGAGGACGGCAAGCCGATCGCCCTGCTGCACGAGGCCTGCAACATCACCCTGGAGCCGGGCGGCCAGGTCGAGCTGTCGGGCGCGCCGCTCGAGACCATCCACGAGACCTGTTCGGAGGTCCATACCCACCTCGCCCAGGTCAAGCAGGTCGCTGGACCGCTCGGCATCGGGCTGATGGGCATGGGATTCCAGCCCAAGTGGCCGCGCGCCGAGATCCCGTGGATGCCGAAGGGGCGCTACGCCATCATGGGCGCCTACATGCCGACGCGGGGCAGCCTCGGCCTCGACATGATGCTGCGGACCTGCACCGTGCAGGTGAACCTCGACTTCGAGAGCGAAGCCGACATGGTGCGCAAGTTCCGCGTCGGCCTGGCGCTGCAGCCGGTCGCCACGGCGCTGTTCGCCAACTCGCCGTTCTCCGAGGGCAAGCCCAACGGTTTCCTCAGCTACCGCAGCCACGTCTGGACCGACACCGACCCGGACCGCTGCGGCATCCTGCCCTTCGTCTTCGAGGACGGCATGGGCTTCGAGCGCTACGTCGAGCACGTCCTCGACGTGCCGATGTACTTCGTCTATCGCGGCGGCCGCTACGTCGACTGCAGCGGCCAGTCGTTCCGCGACTTCCTCGACGGGCGGCTGCCGGCCCTGCCCGGCGAGATCCCGACCACGGCGGACTGGGCGGACCACCTGTCGACGCTGTTTCCCGAGGTGCGGCTCAAGCGCTTTCTCGAGATGCGCGGCGCCGACGGCGGGCCCTGGCGCTCGCTCTGTGCCCTGCCGGCGCTCTGGGTCGGCCTGTTGTACGACGACACGGCGCTCGATGCCGCCTGGGACCTGGTCAAGGACTGGTCCCTGGCTGAGCACCAGTACCTGCGCGACGAGGTGCCGCGCCGCGCCCTGGCGACGCCGTTTCGCGGCGGCACGCTGCAGGACGTCGCCGTGCGGGCGGTCGAGATCGCCGAGGCCGGCCTGCGCAACCGGGCGCGGATCGACGACGGCGGGCTCGACGAGACGCACTTTCTCGAACCCGTCGGCGCGATCGCGCGCAGCGGCCGCACCCCGGCCGAGGACAAGCTCGCGGCCTTCCACGGCCGCTGGGACGGCAGCGTCGATCCGCTGTTCACCGAAGAAGCCTACTGAACGCAACGGGCCGCGCCGCTCTCAGTCCCGGGGCAGGGACCCGAGCGCCGATCCGGCTCCGCTGGGAAATTCGAAGGCCCCGAAGTCGCGCCCCTTGGTCGGGCTGGTCAGCGCGTCCGGACGGTTCAGCGGGCGCGGGCCCGGCGCCTCGGCCTCGGCGCCGTCGCGCGGCAGCACCTCGGGCAGCGCGCCCGGGGTCTCGCGCAGGAAATGTCCGCTGCGCCGCGCCGCCGGACCCTGCGGGAAGAACACGCTGCGGCCGACCTCGGTGTGGGAGACGCGGCCATCGCACACCACCCGGCCGCCCAGGTTCGTGCACTCGGCCGCCGCCGGCGCGGCCGCGCCGAACAGCGCGACACCGCCGAGGGCGGCGGCACCCATCAGCATGACCGCAAGGCGGGCGCGCCGGGATCGGCGGAGCAGGGGGATGGGGCGAGGCAGGTGGAACATCCTGCCCTTTATGTGGCGCGCCGTGCGGGCCCTTGCGAGGCCGCGCAGCGGGACTCCGGGCTGCACCCGGCGCTCAGGCGTCGAGGCCCGAACAGAGAAGAGCCGCGGCTGGGGGACCGCGGCTCTCTGGGGTACAAGGGTGTTGTCTAGGGGAAGGGTTAGGTGTGGCTATTACACCCCATAGGCCTTAACAGACGGTTAACGGGACGTGGAAAATCGTGAAACCCGCGGAGAACGGCGGTTTTCCATAGGATTAGGGTCGGATCTTAGGAACATAGGGGGAACGATATGCTGACCGCCCACAACCCGGCCGCCGCCGCCGCGGCCTTCTCGCGCTACAGCCTGGGCGTCGAGGTTCCGCCGCAGGCCCGCTGGCTGTTCGTCTCGGGGCAGGTCGGGGTCGACCCGGAGGGCCGCCTGGCCGAGGGCGCGAAGGCGCAGATGCGGCGCTGCTGGCAGAACATCTTCGCCATCCTGGCCGAGGCCGGCATGGGCGCCGGCGACCTGGTGCGGATCAACGCCTACCTGACGCGCGCCGAGGACGTGGCGCTCTATCGCGACGTGCGCGACGAGATGTTGGACGGGGCCGCGCCGGCCTCGACCCTGGTGGTCGTGCAGGCCCTGGCGCAGCCCGGCTGGCTGGTCGAGATCGAAGCGGTCGCGGCGGCCGCCTGACGCCGCGCGAGCGTTACGCCGCCGTGCCGCCGACGGTCAGGCGGTCGACCAAAAGGGTCGGCTGGCCGACGCCGACCGGCACGCCCTGGCCCTCCTTGCCGCAGGTGCCGATGCCCTCGTCCAGCTTCATGTCGCTGCCGACCCTGGAGACGCGGGTCAGCACGTCGGGTCCATTGCCGATCAGCGTGGCGCCCTTGACCGGCGCGCCGATCTTGCCGTTCTCCACCATGTAGGCCTCGGTGCAGGAGAACACGAACTTGCCCGAGGTGATGTCGACCTGGCCGCCGCCGAAGTTGACGGCGTAGAGACCCTTCTTGACCGAGGCCAGGATCTCCTCCGGCGCCGCGTCGCCGGCCAGCATGTAGGTGTTGGTCATGCGCGGCATGGGAATGTGGGCATGGCTCTGGCGCCGGCCGTTGCCGGTCGGCTGCATGCCCATCAGGCGCGCGTTCTGCCGGTCCTGCATGTAGCCCGTGAGCACCCCGTCCTCGATCAGCGTGGTGCATTGGCTGGGCGTGCCCTCGTCGTCGATGGTCAGCGAGCCGCGCCGGTCGCCGAGCGTACCGTCGTCGACCACGGTGACCCCGGGCGCCGCGACTCGCTGGCCCATCAGGCCGGCGAAGGCCGAGGTCTTCTTGCGGTTGAAGTCGCCTTCCAGGCCGTGGCCGATCGCCTCGTGCAACAGGATGCCGGGCCAGCCGGGGCCGAGCACGACCGGCATCTCGCCGGCTGGCGCGTCGACCGATTCCAGGTTGACCAGCGCCTGCCGCAGGGCCTCGTCGACCGCGCCGCGCCAGGTCGCCGCGTCGAGCAGCCGGTCGTAGGCGATGCGCCCGCCGCAGCCGAAGCTGCCGCTTTCCATGCGCTCGCCCTCGCCGACCACGACGGAGACGTTGAGCCGCACCAGCGGGCGCACGTCGGCGCAGGTCTCGCCGCCGGCGCGCAGGATGCGCACCGCCTGCCAGGTGCCGGCGAGCGACGCGGTGACCTGCTTCACCCGCGCATCCTTGGCGCGGGCGTAGGCGTCGATCTCGCCGAGCAGCGCGACCTTGGCCTCGAAGGGCGCCTCGCCCAGCGGATTGACGTCGTCGTAGAGCAGGCGGTTGGTCTTCGCCGGCGCGTCGGCCATGACGCCGCCGCGTCCGCTGTGCACCGCGCGCACGGCCTCGGCGGCGCGGCGCATGGCGGCCTCGGAAAGCTCGCTGGCGTGGGCGTAGCCGGCCGCCTCGCCGGCGATGCTGCGCAGGCCGAAGCCCTGCGAGGTGTCGAAACTGGCGGTCTTCAGGCGCCCGTCGTCGAACGCCAGGCCTTCCGACTGGCAGTATTCCAGGAAGAGCTCGCCATCGTCGGCGCCGCGCAAGGCGTCGTCCACCAGGCCCTGCAGCCGGACGCGGTCCAGGCCGGCACGTACGAAGAACAGCTCGTCGGTGGCGGCGATATGAGACATCGGCATTCCTTTCCTTCGGCGCGGGCCGCCCGCGCCGGGCGGGCCGCGGTCCTCATCCGATATGGGGCGATCCCCACCCGCTCGGCAAGGGCCGGGGGGCAAAACCGTCTTGCCTTGCCCCCCGGCCAGCGGACATCTTGGCCGGAGTTCCCGACCCCTCGGTCGAGCCGGACGCCCGCAGTGGACGCCCGCAATGGACGCCCGCAGCGGACGCCGGCAGTGACAGGCCGCGAAATGCCGAAAACCTTGCGCGACCATCCGCAACGTCACGTCTTGAGCGCCGAGCTGCACGCCCGGCCCTACGCCCGGCTGGTGGCGCCGCTGCGCGCCAGCCACCTCGCCACGCTGTCGGGCGAGGGCTCGACGGAGGCGGACCGCGCCCAGGTCGCCGCGCTCTGCGCGCGCTTCGGCGTTTCGCCCCCGGGCCAGAGCGAGAACCACCTGACCGTGGATCTCGGCCCGCTGCAGCTCAAGTGGGAGCGGCACACCGAGTTCTCGACCTACACCTTCTTCCAGACCGCCGGCGACGAGGGGGAGGGGCGGCAACCCTTCGAGCGGCGGGCGCTCGACGACGTGCCGCAGGACTGGCTGTGCGGCATTCCCGGCGAGATGATCGCCGGCATCCATGTCGAGATGGAGGACCGTCGACGGCCGCCGCGCGGCGCCGACGACCTGCGGCGCATCTTCAAGGGCGACAACTATGCCGGCAGCCTGGTTTCGGGCGGCGGCGCCACGGCCTGGATGGATTTCGCGATCCACGACGACGGCTTCGGCCGCATCCTGATCCAGGACCGCCGGCTCGGGGACCGCCAGGGCGGGCGCCTGGTGCAGCGCCTGCTGGAGATCGAGACCTACCGCATGATGGCCCTCCTGGCGCTGCCGGTCGCCCGGGAGTTCGGCGCCCGCCTGAGCGCCGGGCGCGACCGCCTGACGGAGATCAACCACAGGATGCTGTCCCTCGGCGGGCTCGACGACGAGCGCCGGCTCCTGGCCGAGCTGACCCGGCTGTCGGCGGAGATCGAGGAAGTCGCGGCGCCCGCGGTCTATCGCTTCGGGGCGGCGCGCGCCTACTACGACCTGGTGCAGCGCCGCGTCGCCGAGCTGCGCGAGGAACGCATCGAGGGCCTGCAAACGGTCGACGAGTTTCTCGAGCGCCGTCTGGCGCCGGCCATGCGCACCTGCGAGGCCACGGCGCAGCGCCTGGAGCGGCTGTCCACGCGCGTTTCGCGCGCCAGCGAACTGCTGCGCACGCGGGTCGACATTCAGCTCGAGGCGCAGAACAGCGACCTGCTGCGCTCGATGGACCGGCGCGCGCGCCTGCAGTTGCGCCTGCAGGAAACCGTCGAGGGCCTCTCGGTCGCCGCGATCAGCTATTATCTCGTGGGCTTGGTGTCCTATGCCGCAAAGGGGGCCAAGTCGTTCGGCCTGGCGCTCGACGTCGACCTCGTGACCGGGCTGGCGATCCCGGTGGTGGTTTGCGCGGTCGGGCTCGGCGTTCTGCGCTTGCGGCGTCATATCGAAAAGAGCGAGGCATGGCGCCGGGACTAAAGCCACAATGTTTATATGGGCTTGTCTGGCGGGCGGCCCGTTGGTATAGCGTTTGCCGCGCATCATTGCGCAGCACTGCGGGATCGTTCATAAGACGGCGCGTGCGGCGGTCGGGAGTTTCCCGGGCCGGCGGACAGTGTCGCAAAACGGGAAGCGAGAGCATGGGAAGAGCAAGAATCTTCGGCATGGTGGCCGGCATTCTGGGAATTGTCGCCGGCGCCGCAGGGACGGCCTGGGCCGGCGCCCCGCGCGACTGGGAGATGGGGCTGCAGGCGGCGGCCTCGCCGACGATGGAGCGGATCACCGAATTTCACAACATGTTGCTGGTCATCATCACGGCGGTCGCCGGCTTCGTTCTCATCCTGCTGCTCTACGTGATGTACCGCTTCTCGGAGAAGCGCAATCCCACGCCGTCCAAGACGACGCACAACACCCTGATCGAGGTGCTGTGGACCACGATCCCGGTGGTCATCCTTGTGGTCATCGCCGTGCCGTCGTTCAAGCTGCTCTATTACGCCGACCGGGTCGCGGACGCCGACATGACCCTCAAGGTGACCGGCCGACAGTGGTACTGGAGCTACGAATACCCGGACAACGGCGACTTCACCTTCGATTCCCTCCTGATCCCGGAGGACGAGCTGAAGGACGGGGAGCTGCGGCAACTGGCGACGGACAACCACGTCGTTGTCCCGATCAACACCAAGATTCGCCTGCTGATCACGGCGAGCGACGTGCTGCACAGCTTCGCCCTTCCGGCCATGGGCGTGAAGCTCGACGCCGTGCCCGGGCAGATCAACGAGACCTGGATGGAAGTGACCCGGGAGGGGACCTATTACGGCCAATGCTCCGAGATCTGCGGGGCCGGCCACGCCTATATGCCGATCGTCGTCGATGCGGTGTCCAAGGAAGATTTCAAGAAGTGGGTCGCGAAGGCCAAGCAAGAATTCGCGCGGGCCGACGGGTCCGGAACCAGCGTCGCGCTGACCACTGAAAAGTAGCAAGCGGGAGGAAAGATCACATCATGGCGCACGCATACGGCGAGGCACATGCTCACGACCACAAGCCCGGCTTTTTCGTCCGCTGGTTCTGCTCGACCAACCACAAGGACATCGGAACGCTCTATCTGTGCTTCGCGGTCGTTGCCGGCATTATCGGCGGCTTCTTCTCGCTGCTCATGCGGCTCGAGCTGCAGCATCCGGGTGTCCAGTACTTCCTGAGCAACGGCTCTCCCGACGGCCAGCTCTACAACGTCGTCATCACGGCGCACGGCCTGGTCATGGTGTTCTTCGTGATCATGCCGGCGGTCATCGGCGGCTTCGGCAACTGGTTCGTGCCGTTGATGATCGGCTCGCCGGACATGGCCTTCCCGCGCATGAACAACATCTCGTTCTGGCTGCTGGTGCCGTCGGTCGCGCTGCTGCTCGGCTCCGCCTTCGTCGGGCCCGGCGCGGGGACCAGCTGGGTGATCTATCCGCCGCTGTCGTCGTCGCTCGGGCATCCCGGCGCCTCGGTCGACATGGCGATCTTCTCGCTCCACCTTGCGGGTGCTTCGTCGATCCTCGGCGCCATCAACTTCATCACCACGATCTTCAACATGCGCGCGCCGGGCATGACGCTGCACAAGATGCCGCTGTTCGTCTGGTCGATCCTGGTGACCGCCTTCCTGCTGCTGCTCGCCCTGCCGGTGCTCGGCGGCGCCATCACCATGCTGCTGACCGACCGCAATTTCGGCACCAGCTTCTTCGACCCGGCCGGCGGCGGCGACCCGATCCTGTTCCAGCACCTGTTCTGGTTCTTCGGGCACCCCGAAGTCTACATCATGATCCTGCCGGCCTTCGGCATCGTCTCGATGGTCGTCTCGACCTTCAGCCGCAAGCCGGTCTTCGGCTACCTGGGCATGGCCTACGCCATGGTGGCGATCGGCTTCGTCGGCTTCATCGTTTGGGCGCACCACATGTACACCGTCGGCATGGACGTCGACACGCGGGCCTACTTCACCGCGGCGACCATGGTGATCGCGGTGCCCACCGGGGTGAAGATCTTCTCGTGGATCGCCACGATGTGGGGCGGCAGCATCCGCTTCACGACGCCGATGCTCTGGGCGATCGGCTTCATATTCCTGTTCACCATCGGCGGCGTGACCGGCGTGGTGCTGGCCAACGCCGGCATGGACATCTCGCTGCACGACACCTACTACGTCGTGGCGCACTTCCACTACGTGCTCAGCCTCGGCGCCGTGTTCGGCATCTTCGCCGGCTTCTACTACTGGATCGGCAAGATGTCCGGCCGTCAGTATCCGGAATGGGCGGGCAAGGTGCATTTCTGGACCACCTTCATCGGGGTCAACATAACGTTCTTCCCGCAGCACTTCCTGGGCTTGGCCGGCATGCCGCGGCGCTACATCGACTACGCCGACGCCTTCGCCGGCTGGAACGACGTGTCCTCCTGGGGCGCCTATCTCAGTCTGGCCTCGACGGTGTTCTTCGTCGGCATCGCGATCTACACCCTGACCTCTGGCCGGCGGGTCGAGGCCAACTACTGGGGCGAAGGCGCGACGACGCTGGAGTGGACGGTGCCCTCGCCGCCGCCGTTCCACACCTTCGAGGAACTGCCGCGCATTCGCTGACCGAGCGCGCCCGGGCCGCGTGACGGTCCGGGCGCCGCCCGCCGGAGGACGGAGACCCGAGTGAGCGATACCTCGCTGCAAGCCTTCCGCACTGCCGACGCCGGTCTCGGCGAGGAGGCGCGCGTCGGCGATTTCCTGGCGCTGCTCAAGCCGCGGGTCATGTCGCTGGTGGTCTTCACCGGGTTCGCCGGCCTGGTCGTGGCGCCGGGATCGCTGCATCCGCTGCTCGGCGCCGTGGCCGTGCTGTGCATCGCGGTGGGCGCCGGGGCCGCCGGCTGCATCAACATGTGGTACGACCGCGACATCGACGCGGTGATGAGCCGCACCTGCCGGCGGCCGATTCCCGCCGGTCGGGTCGCGCCGGAGGAGGCGTTGGCCTTCGGCGTCACGCTGAGCCTGTTCTCGGTCATGCTCATGGGCCTGGCGGTCAACTGGACCGCCGCCGCGCTGCTGGCACTGGCCAATGGCTTTTACGTCTTCGTCTACACGGCCTGGCTCAAGCGCCGCACGCCGCAGAACATCGTGATCGGCGGCGCCGCCGGCGCCTTCCCGCCGATGATCGGCTGGGCCGCGGTGACGGGGACGGTGGAGATCGGGTCGATCCTGCTGTTCCTCATCATCTTCATGTGGACGCCGCCGCATTTCTGGTCGCTGGCGCTCTACCGCGAGGGCGACTACGCCAAGGCCGGCGTGCCGATGCTGCCGGTCGTTGCCGGCAAGGCGGCGACCCGCCGGCAGATCCTGATCTACGCCCTGCTGCTCTACCCGCTCAGCCTGCTGCCGGCGGTCATCGGCCCGGCCGGGCCGCTGTACGGCGCGGTGGCGGGGATCATGGGGGCCGGGTTCGTGATGCTGGCGCTGCGCATCCTGCGCGAGCGCAGCGACCGTGCGGCGAAGCAGACCTTCGCCTATTCGATCCTATACCTCTTCGTGCTGTTCGCCGTTCTCATCGCCGAGCGCCTGGCACCGGGGATCGGCGCGGGGATCGGCTCGAGCGTCCTGGGATGACCGCGATGGCCAAGACGCCCGACGACCCGCATCGCAAGCAGCGCGGCAAGAACATCGCGCTGCTGATCGCGCTGCTCGCCTTCGTGGTGATCGTCTATCTCGTCTCCATCGTCAAGATGGGGGGCAGCTGAGCGATGGCCGGGCACGGCGCCGCACGCAACGCCCGAACCGGGCTCCTGTTGACCGGGATCGTCGCCGGCATGGTCGGCCTGTCGTTCGCGGCCGTGCCGCTCTATCGCCTGTTCTGCCAGGCGACCGGCTACGGCGGCACGACCCAGGTTGCCACGGCGCTGCCGGCCGTGGCGTCCGAGCGGCAGATCACCGTGCGCTTCAACGCCGACGTCGACCCGCGGCTGCCGTGGAAATTCGGCCCCCTGCAGCGCGCCGTCCGGCTCAGGGTCGGCGAGGCCGGGACGGCGGTCTTTCGCGCGCGCAGCCTCGCCGGCTACACGACCATCGGCGCGGCGACCTTCAACGTGACGCCGCTGAAGGCCGGCCAGTATTTCAACAAGGTGCAATGCTTCTGCTTCGACGAGCAAAAGCTCGAGGCCGGCCAGCAGGCCGACATGGGCGTCAGCTTCTTCGTCGATCCGGCGATCCAGGACGACCGCAACCTGGACGAGGTCAAGACCATCACGCTGTCCTATACCTTCTTCCTCGCACCCGACAGCCCGGCGCCCGACACGACGGGGCTGGACACGACTGGGCTGGACACGACGGGGCTGGACACGATGGGGCTGGACGAGGCGGGGCCGGACGAGGCGGCGCGCGGGGAGGTCGGGCGCGATCGTCGAACTCCGATCCTGGCCGCGGCCGCCGCGCCGCAGGGGGCGGTCGACTGATGCCGACGAGAAGCCGCCGTTACCGGGAAAACACGAGAAATAATAGATGAGCAGGCGTCGAGAGGGACGATCATGAGCGAAGCCCACAGCGAAACCCAGCACCATCCCTATCATCTGGTCGATCCCAGCCCCTGGCCGATCGTCGGCGCCGTCGGGGCCGGTACGCTGGCGGTCGGCGGCGTCCTGTTCATGCACGACGTGACGCCCTGGGTCATCCCGATCGGGGTCGCGCTGATCCTGCTCACGATGTTCCTGTGGTGGCGCGACGTGGTGAAGGAGGCGACCTTCCAGGGCCATCACACGCCGGTGGTGCAGCTCGGCCTGCGTTACGGCATGCTGCTGTTCATCGCCTCCGAGGTGATGTTCTTCGCGGCCTTCTTCTGGGCCTATTTCGACGCTTCGCTGTTTCCCAAGGAGGCCACCGGGTTCCAGTGGCCGCCGAAGGGAATCGAGGTGTTCGAGCCGTTCGGCGTGCCCTTTCTCAACACGCTGGTGCTGCTGCTCTCGGGCTGCACCGTGACCTGGGCGCACCACGAGCTGCGGGTCGGCAACCAGCGCGGGCTGATTCAGGGACTCGCGCTCACCATCGTGCTCGGCGTGATGTTCACCTCGCTGCAGGCCTACGAGTACAGTCACGCCGCCTTCAGCTTTCGCGAGGGCATCTATCCCTCGACCTTCTTCATGGCGACCGGGTTCCACGGTTTCCATGTCATCATCGGAACCTGTTTCCTCACCGTGTGCTTCTTCAGGGCGGTCAAGGGCCACTTCAAGCCCGACCACCACTTCGGCTTCGAGGCCGCCGCCTGGTACTGGCACTTCGTCGACGTCGTCTGGCTGTTCCTGTTCAGCTGCGTCTACTGGTGGGGTTCGTGATCGAGGCGGGCGCGTCGCGCGAGCGGCGGCGTGCCCGGTCCGCCTGATGCCGCAGGATGAATACCGAGCGCGCCGTTCGCCCATCGCCATCGGCCTCCGGTGCCGCTGCCCGCGCTGCGGCGAGGGCCCGCTCTACGACGGCTTTCTCACCGTCGCGGAGCGCTGCACGGTCTGCGGGCTCGACCTGCGCAAGGCGGACAGCGGCGACGGCCCGGCGGTGTTCATCATCTTCATCCTCGGCTTCGTCGTGGTGCCCCTCGCGCTGTGGGTCGAAGCCACCTTCGCGCCGCCGCTCTGGGTCCACATGGCGATCTGGCCGGTCGTCATCGTCGGCGGCGCGCTGGCGCTGCTGCGCCCGGCCAAGGGCATCCTGATCGCGCTGCAATTCCGCCATCGGGCCAGCGATTCCGGCAGCGTCGACTACGATTCATGACCCGCCGCACGAGTCGCCGCCCGAGCCGCCACCCCGCCGCGGCCCCAGCGCCGGCGGCATGACCCTGTTCGGACGGACCTTCCGGCCCCGCCTGGCGCCCAGCCTGGCCGCCCTGTTCGGCATCCTCGTCCTGCTCGGGCTGGGCACCTGGCAGCTCCAGCGGCTCGCATGGAAGGAGGGGCTGATCGCCGAATACCAGGCGCGCCGCGCGGCGCCGCCGATCCCGCTGCCCGACCCGATCACCGACCCGGCGGCGCTCGACAACCGGCCGGTCCGCCTGCGCGGCCATTTCCTGAACGACCAAGAGCTCTATCTCGGCGCGCGCACCTACAAGGGCCAGGTCGGCTTCCATGTCGTCACCCCCTTGCGGCTGGACGACGGGCGCAGCGTCCTGGTCGACCGCGGCTGGGTGCCGCCGGACCGGCGCGACCCGGCGACCCGGCCGCAGGGCCAGCTCGCCGGCACGGTCGAGGTCGCCGGCCTGGCGCGGGTCGGCGGCTGGCGCGGCAGCGACATGTTCCGGCCGGCCAACCAGCCGGAGCAGAACCATTGGCTGTGGTACGATCTGCCGGCGATGGCCGCCCGGGCCGGGCTCGAGAACGCGGTCACCGCGGTCTATGTCGCGGCGCCGCCGCGCGCGCTGCCCGGCGGCCTGCCGATCGGCATCCTGCCGGGGGTCAGCCTGCGCAACGATCACCTGCAGTACGCGATCACCTGGTACACCCTGGCGGCGGCGCTTCTGGTGATCTACTTCCTGCACCAGAGCCGGCCGACGGGCCGCCGCGAGGACGGAGACGGATGAGCGCCTATCTCACCCTGGAACAGAGGTTTCGCCGCATCGCCGCGCTGCGCGACGCGCAGGGACTGCTGAACTGGGACATGTCGACCATGATGCCGGAAGGCGGGGCCGAGGCGCGCAGCGAGCAGCTCGCGGCCATCGAGGTGACCTGCCACGAGCTGATGAGCGACCCGGCCATGGCCGACTTCTTCGAGGAGGCGCTGGAGGAGGCCCAGGGCCTCGGCGTGTGGGAGCGCGCCAACCTGCGCGAGATGCGCCGGCGCTGGCAGCACGAGACCGCGCTCGAGGCCCGCCTGGTCGAGGCGCTGACCCGGGCCGGCAATCGCTGCGAGATGATCTGGCGCCGGGCGCGCGCCGACAGCGACTTCGCCGCGGTCCGCCCGGCGCTGGAGGAGCTGCTCGCGCTGGTCGTCGAGGCGGCGAGCGCCAAGGCCGCGGTCTTTGGCTGCTCGCGCTACGACGCCCTGCTCGACGAATACGAGCCCGGCGGCTCCTCCGCCACCATCGACCGCATCTTCGGCGACCTCGCCAAGTTTCTGCCGGACTTCCTCGAGCGCGTGCTCACGCGCCAGCAGGCCGCGCCGGCGCCGCTGCCGCTCGCGGGGCCGTTCCCCACGGACAAGCAGCGCGCCCTCGGCCGCCGCCTGATGGAAGTCGTCGGCTTCGACTTCGCGCACGGCCGCCTGGACACCAGCCTGCATCCCTTCTGCGGCGGCGTGCCGGACGACGTGCGCATCACCACGCGCTACGACGAGTCGGATTTCGCCAAGTCACTGATGGGCGTGCTGCACGAGACCGGCCACGCCATGTACGACCGCGGCCTGCCCGAGCAATGGCGCGGCCAGCCGGTCGGCGACGCCTGCGGCATGGCGATCCACGAGAGCCAGTCGCTTCTGGTCGAAATGCAGGCCTGCCGCAGCCCGGAGTTCCTCCGCTTCATGGCGCCGCTCGCGCGCGAGGCGTTCGGCGGCAGCGGGCCGGCCTGGGAGGCCGACAACCTGATCCGCATCTACAACCGGGTGCGGCCCGGCTTCATCCGCGTCGATGCCGACGAGGTCACCTATCCGGCGCACGTCATCCTGCGCTATCGCCTGGAGACGGCGATGATCGACGGCGACCTGGCGGTCGGCGACCTGCCCGGCGCCTGGAACGACGGGATGCGCGAGCTGCTCGGCATCGTCCCGCCCGACGACCGGCTCGGCTGCCTGCAGGACATCCACTGGTACGACGGCGCCTGGGGCTATTTCCCGACCTACACCCTCGGCGCCATGGCGGCGGCGCAGATCTTCGCGGCGGCCAGGGCCGCGGAGCCCGAGATCCCGGCGGCGATCGGGCGCGGCGACTTCGGGCCGCTGATGGACTGGCTGCGCAAGAACGTCCACGCGCACGGCAGCTTCTACAAGACCGAGGACCTGATCGCCCACGCGACCGGCCGGCCGCTCGACCCCGGGATCTTCGAGGCGCATCTGGCGGCGCGCTACTTGGAGGCGTGAGGCCGCGGCCGGGTCGCCTTGCCGCGGGCTGAACCCGCCGTCTAGAGTAGCCGACCCCGAGGAGCCCGACAGGAGCCCATGAAGTACATCTCGACGCGCGGCACGGCCCCGGCCTTGAGCTTCGACGAGGTCCTGCTGACCGGGCTGGCCCGCGACGGCGGCCTCTACCTGCCGGAAGCCTGGCCGCGGCTGAGCGCCGCCGAGGTCCGCGACCTGGCGGGGCAGCCCTATGCCGAGGTCGCGTTCCGGCTGCTGCGCCCCTTCGTCGGCGCGGCGCTCGACGAGGCCGAGCTGCGCGCGCTGCTCGGCGAGGCCTACGCCGGATTCGGCCATCCGGCGGTCGCGCCGCTGCGCCAGCTCGACGCGCGCTGCTGGATGATGGAGCTGTTCCACGGCCCGACGCTGGCCTTCAAGGACTATGCGCTGCAGGTGGTCGGGCGGCTGTTCGACCACGTGCTGGCGCGACGCGACGCGCGCGTCACCATCGTCGGCGCGACCTCCGGCGACACCGGCTCGGCGGCGATCGAGGCCTGCCGCGACCGGGCGCGCATCGACGTCTTCATTCTGCACCCCAAGGGGCGCGTCTCCGAGGTGCAGCGGCGCCAGATGACCACCGTGGCCGCCGACAACGTCTTCAACATCGCCATCAAAGGCACCTTCGACGACTGCCAGGACCTGGTGAAGGCGATGTTCAACGACGCCGCGTTCCGCGACGAGATGCAGCTCTCGGCGGTGAATTCGATCAACTGGGCGCGGATCCTGGTGCAGATCGTCTACTACTTCGTGGCCGCCGCGGCGCTCGGCGCGCCGGAGCGCAAGGTCGCCTTCTCGGTGCCGACCGGCAACTTCGGCAACGTCTACGCCGGCTACGCCGCAGCGCAGATGGGCCTGCCGGTGGCCGGCCTCGTCGTCGGCTCGAACCGCAACGACATCCTGACGCGCTTCTTCCAGAGCGGCGAGATGACCATCACCGAGGTGCAGCCCAGCCTGTCGCCCAGCATGGACATCCAGGTCTCCAGCAACTTCGAGCGCCTGCTGTTCGACCTCTACGACCGCGACGGCGCCGCCGTCGCCGCCGCGCTGACCGCGTTCCGCGAGAGCGGCCGCCTGGCGCCGGGCGCCGCCCGGCTGGCGCGCGCCCGCGCGATGTTCGACGCGGCGCGCCTCGACGACGCGGAGACCCTCGAGGAGGTGGCGCGGCTCTACCGCGAGACCGGCACCCTGGTCGATCCCCATTCGGCGATCGGCATCGCCGCCGGGCGGGCGCGGCTCGGCCACGGCATGCTGGCCGATGCGCGCACGCCCTTGGTCGCGCTGGCGACCGCCCATCCGGCCAAGTTTCCCGACGCGGTGGAGCGCGCGACCGGCGTGCGCCCGGCCCTGCCGCCGCGCCTCGCCGACCTGTTCGAGCGCGACGAGCACTGCACCGTGCTGCCCAACGACCTCGCCCGGGTGCAGGCCTACGTGCGGACGGAGCGCGGCGCTGCGTCGCGCCATGCCGCCGGGACCCCGGGGCGGCGCTCGTCGGGGGCGGCATGACGGTCGCGGTGACGCGCCTGCCCAACGGCATCACGGTCGCGACCGATTCGATGGAGTCGGTCGAATCGGTGTCGCTGGGCGCCTGGGTCGACGTCGGCACGCGGCACGAGGCGCCCGAGGTCAACGGCGTCGCGCACCTTCTGGAGCACATGGCCTTCAAGGGCACGGAACGGCGCAGCGCCTACGACATCGCGGCGGAGATCGAGGCCGTCGGCGGCCACCTCAACGCCTATACCAGCCGCGAGAACACCGCCTACTACGCCAAGGTGCTGGCCGAGGACATGGCGCTGGCGCTCGATATCGTCTCCGACATCCTGCGCCGGCCGACCTTCGACGAGGAGGAACTACGCCGCGAGCGCACCGTCGTGCTGCAGGAGATCGGCCAGGCGGCCGACACCCCCGACGACTGCATCTTCGACTACTTCCAGGCGGCCGCCTTTCCCGACCAGGCGCTCGGCCGGCCGGTGCTCGGCACCGGCGAGATCGTTCGCCGACTCGACCGCGCCACGCTGAAGAGCTATATGGGCCGGCACTACGGCGGCGAGACCATGGTCCTGGCCGCGGCCGGCAAGGTCGAGCACGAGCGGTTTCTCGACATGGTGGGCACCGCGTTCGAGGGCTATCCGGCGGTGTCGAAGGCGCAGAGCGAGCCGGCACTCTACGGCGGCGGCGAATACCGCGAGACGCGCGACCTGGAGCAGGTCCATCTGCTGCTCGGCTTCGACTCGGTCGGCTATCTCGAGCCCGACTATTACACCGCCATGGTGTATTCGACCCTGCTGGGCGGCGGCATGTCGTCGCGCCTGTTCCAGGAGGTGCGCGAGAAGCGCGGCCTGGTCTATTCGATCTACTCCTTCGCCTCGTCCTATCGGGACGGCGGGCTGTTCGGCATCTACGCCGGCACCGGGGAGGCCGAGGTCGAGGAGCTTTTGCCCGTGGTCTGCGACGAGCTCGGCAAGACCGCCGTCGCGATCGACGAGGACGAGATCCAGCGTGCCCGGGCGCAGATCAAGTCGGGCATCCTGATGAGCCTGGAGAGCAGCGGCGCGCGCTGCGAGCAGACGGCGCAGCAGATCCTGGTCTACGGCCGGCCGCTGACCGTGCCCGAGGTTGTGGAAAAGATCGAGGCCGTCGATGCGGCGGCGCTGTGCCGCTTCGCTGCGCGCCTGCTCGAAAGCGCGCCGACGCTGGCCAGCCTCGGCCCGATCGGGCGCGTCGAGCCGCTCGAGCGCGTCGCCGCGCGCCTGCGCTAGGCCCCGGGCTCCGGCCATGCGATTCCATCGCTTCCGGGTCGGCCAGGGCCGCGACCTCTGGATCGAGCGGGGCCGGATCCATCTGCGGCCGCCGGTGCAGCGCGACTGGCGCGACTGGGCCGCGCTGCGCGCCGAAAGCCGCGAGTTCCTGATGCCGTGGGAGCCGACCTGGACCTACGACGCGCTGACCCGCGGGGCGTATCGGCGCCGTCTGCGCATGTACCGCAGCGAAATGCGCCAGGGCATCGGCTACAGCCTTCTGCTCTTCCGCCGGACCGACGATGCCCTGATCGGCGGCGTGACCCTGTCCAACCTGCGCCGCGGCGTGGCGCAGTCGGCCAGCCTGGGCTATTGGGTTGGCCGGCCGTACAGCCGCCAGGGCTACATGACCGAGGCCCTTCTGGCGGTTCTCGACTTGTCCTTCGGCCGGCTCGGCCTGCACCGTGTCGAGGCCGCCTGCCTGCCGCAGAACGCGGCCAGCGCCGGGCTGCTGCTCAAGTGCGGTTTCCGCGAGGAGGGCTTCGCGCGCGAGTATCTGCGCATCAACGGCAAATGGCAGGACCATCGCCTGTTCGCGATTCTGCGCAGCGACCTGCCCGATGAGACCGAGTGAAGCCGTCGCCGATCGGATGAGGCCCTAGGCGTGGCCCGCGTCGCCGGACAGTAGGGAGACGTCGACACCCAGCTTGGCAATGGCGCGCTCCCACTTGTCGTCCAGGCTGCCGTCGAACACGAGGTTCTCGTCGGCGGCGACGTGCAGCCAGCCGTTCGACTGGATCTCGGAATCGAGCTGGCCCGGCCCCCAGCCGGCGTAGCCCAGGGCGAGCAGGCTGCGGCGCGGGCCGTTGCCGTGCGCGATGTCCTGCAGGATATCGACGGTCGCGGTAAGCGCCATCTCGTCGGCGATGCGCAGCGTGCTGTCGTGCAGGTACTCGCCCGAGTGCAGGACGAAGCCGCGGCCGCTCTCGACCGGGCCGCCGAAGTGGACGCGAATCTCCGGCGTCGCGCTGCCGCTGTCGATGCCGAGCTGCGTCAGCAGGTCCGGGAAGGTCACCGAGCCGACCAGGCGGTTGATGACCAGGCCCATGGCGCCGTCGGCGCTGTGCGCGCAGAGATAGATCACCGTGCGGGCGAAGCGCGGGTCGCGCATGTTGGGCATGGCGATCAGCAGCTGCCCGGTCAAATACCCGTCCTCGGTATCCGCTTCGGCCTCTAGCTTCATCGGCTGTTGTCATCCCTTGACTATGATCCGCCGGGCGCCCACTCATAGGCGCGCCAATCACTTAGTTGTGACACGCCAATGTGACAACGGCTGGGCAGGAAAAGCATACTATATATGTTTGCATGGTGCGTTAACGGCGGGCGAGGGGCCATCCGGGTGATGCCGTCGAGGCACATTTTTACAAGCTTTTTCAGTGCCTTAATGATTGCGGCCGCGCTCGCGTCGCCGTCCGCCGCGCGGGCCGCCGCGAGCCCCTGGACGGACCAGGAGCAGGTCAGCCTGCGGCTGCTCGCCGCGTCCCCGGCGGTCGGGCGGGAGCGAACCGTCAACCTCGGCCTGCAGTTCCGGATGCGGCCCGGCTGGAAGATCTATTGGCGCTCGCCGGGCGATGCCGGCTACCCGCCGCAGGTCGACTGGAGCGGCTCGGAGAATCTGGCCCGTGCCGAGCTGCAGTGGCCCGTCGCCCACCGATTCTCGCTCTTCGGCCTCGAGACCTTCGGCTATTCCGGCGAGGTGGTCCTGCCGGTGGTGGCGCATCTGGCGCAGCCCGGCCGGCCGCTCGCCATCGAGGCCAAGGTCGGCTATCTGACCTGCAAGGAGATCTGCATCCCGCGCGAGGCCACGCTGGCGCTGGCCCTGCCGGCGGGTCCGGCGGCCGCCGCGCCGGAAAGTGCCCTGATCGACAGCTACCGCGCCCTGGTGCCGGGCGACGGTTCGGCGGTCGGGCTGGGCCTGGAGCGCGCCGTGCTGACCGGCAGCAACAAGAAGCCGGTGCTCGAGCTTACGCTGCGCTCGAAGACCCCGCTCGCCAATCCGGACGTCATGATCGAGGGACCGCCGGCCTTCGCCTTCGGCAAGCCCGAGGTGTCGCTGTTCGACGGCGGCCGCGCCGCGGTGCTGCGCGCGCCGCTGGTCTTCGTCCCCGACGACCGGGTCCTCGAAGGCAAGCGGCTCACCGTCACCCTGACCGACGGTCGGCGCGGCCTCGAGCGCCAGATCGTGGCCCGCTTCGCCGCCCCCGGGGCGGCACGGGCCGGGCCGGTCGACCTGCGGACCTTGGCGACCATGCTGGGCCTGGCGCTGCTCGGCGGCCTGATCCTCAATCTCATGCCCTGCGTGCTGCCGGTGCTGTCGCTGAAGCTGCTGTCTGTCGTCAAGCACGGCGGCGCGGCGCGCGCCACGGTGCGCAACGGATTCCTCGCCTCCGCGGCCGGCATCCTGGCGTCCTTCATGGTGCTCGCCGGGGCGGCGGTCGCGCTCAAGGCGCTCGGCCACACCGTCGGCTGGGGCATACAGTTCCAGCAGCCGCTGTTCCTCGGCGCGATGACCGTGCTGGTCAGCCTGTTCGCCTTCAACCTCTTCGGCTTCTTCGAGATCGTCCTGCCGCGCTGGGTGCAGGACCTGGCGAGCCGCGGCATGCCCGGCACGGCCGGCGACGCGCACAGCGGGCTGCTGGGTCATTTCGCGACCGGCGCTTTCGTCACGCTTCTGGCGACGCCTTGCACGGCGCCCTTCCTGGGCACCGCGGTGGGTTTCGCGCTGGCCCGCGGGCCCGCCGAGATCTTTCTCATCTTCGCGTTCCTCGGCCTCGGCCTGGCGCTGCCGTACCTGCTGATCGCCGCGCTGCCGATGCTCGCCACGTGGCTGCCGCGGCCCGGTTCCTGGATGATCGCGCTGCGCCGCATTCTCGGCGTCGCGCTGGCCGGTACGGCAGTCTGGCTGCTCAGCGTGCTGACGACCCAGGTCGGCGCCGGCCCGGCCCTGGCGGTGGGCGGCCTGCTGATCGCCCTGGCCGCGGTGCTGCGCTTCCGACCCGGCCGCCGCGAATACCGCTTCGCCACGCCGGCGCTGGCCGGCCTGCTCGCCCTCGCCGCGGCGCTGCTGCCCGGCGTCCTGGACGAGCACGATGCCGTGCGGCGCGACGCGCCGACGCCTGCGGCCCTGAGCGCCGGCTGGCAGCCGCTCGACATCGCGCGCATCCCGGCCCTGGTCGCCGAGGGCAAGACCGTCTTCGTCGACGTCACCGCGGATTGGTGCCTGACCTGCCAGGTCAACAAGAAGCTGGTGATCGACAAGGAACCCGTGCGCGGGCGCCTCGCCGGACCGGAGATCGTCACCATGCGCGGCGACTGGACTTTGCCGAGCGACGAGATTGCGCACTATCTCGAGCGTTTCGGCCGCTACGGCATCCCGTTCAACGCGGTCTACGGGCCCGCCCTGCCGCAGGGCGAGGTGCTGCCCGAGCTGCTCAGCGACGACGCGGTGCTCGGCGCGCTGACGCGCGCGGCGGGTGGTTGATCGTAGCGCATTCGCGCCTATCTCTTCTCGCATGGGCGACGGGCACCGCCCGCGGCGGCGGGCGCTGCCTCCGCAGTGACCCGAAACCTTCAGGGGACAAGCACAGATGACGATCCAAGTCGGCGACCGCATTCCCGAGGCGACGCTCTATCACATGACTCCGGACGGCCCGCAGGCCATCACCACCGAGGAGATCTTCAGCGGCAAGAAGGTCGTGCTCTTTGCACTACCCGGCGCCTTCACACCGACCTGCTCGGCCAAGCACCTGCCGGGATTCGTCGCCAAGGCCGACGAGATCAAGGCCAAGGGCGTCGATACCGTCGCCTGCCTCTCGGTCAACGATGCCTTCGTCATGGGCGCCTGGGGCAACGACCAGAGCGTCGGCGGCAAGGTCCTCATGCTGTCGGACGGCAGCGCGGAGCTGACCCAGAAGATGGGGCTCGAGCTCGACCTGACGGGCCGCGGCTTCGGCGTGCGCTCCGACCGCTATGCGATGATCGTCGACGACGGCGTCGTGAAGCTGCTCAATCGCGAGGCGCCGGGCGCCTTCGAGGTGTCGAGCGCGGAAAAGGTCCTCGCGGCGCTCTGATCGGGCGCGCGCCCGCTAACGCTCCTCGGGCTGCCGTTCCCGCGGGATCGCCCGGCGCGCCAGGGCATCGGCGCGTTCGTTTTCCGGATGGCCGCTGTGGCCGCGCACCCAGTGCCACTCGACGCTGTGCCGGTGCAGCGCCGCCTCGAGCCGTTGCCACAGGTCGACGTTCTTGACCGGCTTCTTGTCCGCCGTCTTCCAGCCGCGCTGCTTCCAGGCGTGAATCCACCTGGTGATCCCGTCGCGCAGATAGGTGCTGTCGGTGTGCAGCCGCACCTTGGCGGGCCGGCGCAGCGCCTCCAGCGCGGCGATCGCGGCGGCCAGCTCCATCCGGTTGTTGGTGGTCTGAAGCTCGCCGCCGGACAGTTCCTTCTCGTGCCCGTTGTAGCGCAGCACGGCACCCCAGCCGCCCGGCCCCGGATTGCCGGAGCAGGCGCCGTCGGTGAAGATCTCGACCCAGCCGCGCCGGGAATCCTTGGTTTCGGCCGCGCTCATGCGATGTCCGATCGCGCCGTCAATCCAGGCCGTAGGCGCCGGGCCCGCGCACGTCCTGATGGAAGCGCAGCTTGTGCCAATACTCCAGCGGATCCTTCGGCTCGACGAAGGCGCCCGGCGGGTGATGCAGCCAGTCGTAGAGCCGCGTCAGCAGAAAGCGCAGCGCGCTGCCGCGCGCCAGCAGCGGCAGGGCTTCGAGCTCGCTTTCCGAGAACGGCCGCACCTTGCGGTAGGCGTTGAGCAGCAGCCGCGCCTTGGTCACGTTGAACGTGATCTCGCTCTCGAAGCACCAGGCGTTGAGACAGGTCGCCAGGTCGTAGGCGAAGAAATCGTTGCAGGCGAAATAGAAGTCGATGATCCCCGACAGCCGGCCGCCGAGAAAGAACACGTTGTCCGGGAACAGGTCGGCATGGATGACGCCTTCCGGCAGGGACGCGGGCCAGGCCGTCTCGAGGACGCCCAGCTCGCGGTCCAGGCCCTCGGCGAGGCCGCCCTTCACCTCGTCGGCGCGCGCTGCGCAGCTTTCGAACAGCGGCCGCCAGCCGCGCATCGAGAGATCGTTCTCGCGCCGCAGCGCAAAGCTGCTGCCGGCCAGGTGCATGTGCGCCATGGCCTCGCCCAGCAGCCGGCAATGCTCCGGCATCACGCGGCGCGGCCACAGGCCGTCGAGAAAGGTGATGATCGCGGCCGGGCGGCCGCAGAGCTCGCGCAGCGCCTCGCCGTCGCGCCCGCGCAGCGGTACTGGGCAGGAGATGCCCTGTTCCGCCAGATGCTCCATCAGGCCCAGAAAGTAGGGCAGGTCTTCGCGCCGGACGCGCTTCTCGTAGAGGGTCAGGATGAAGCTGCCGCCGGTCGTGCGCAGCAGGTAGTTCGAATTCTCCACGCCCTCGGCGATGCCCTTGAAGGACGTAACCTCGCCCAGTTCGTACTGGTCGAGAAACGCGCGCAGGTCCTGGTCCGAGACTTCGGTGTAGACGGCCATCTTTCGGATATCGCGGGCGCGGCCCCTAAACGGCCATCGAAGTTTCGTTCAGGACGCGCGGCAACTTGAAGCGGACGCTCTCGGCCGTCACCGTGATTTCCTCGATGGTCACGTCGAAGCGTTCGCGGCAGGCCGCGATGACCTCTTCGACCAGCAGCTCGGGCGCCGAGGCGCCGGCGGTGACGCCGAGCCGCGTGATCCCCTGCAGGATCGACCAATCGATGCTCGCGGCGCGCTGCACCAGGAGCGATTTGGCGCAGCCGAGATTGCGGGCGACCTCGACGAGCCGCTGGGAGTTGGAGGAATTGGGCGCGCCGACCACCAGAAGGGCGTCGCAGTCGGGCGCGATGACCTTGACCGCCTGCTGCCGGTTGGTGGTGGCGTAGCAGATGTCTTCCTTGTTCGGGCCGTGGATCAAGGGGAAGCGGCGCCGCAGCACGCCGATCATCTCCGCGGTGTCGTCGACCGACAGGGTGGTCTGCGTGATGAAGGCGAGGTTCTCGGGATCGGCCACCTCGACATTCTCGGCGTCGGGGATTTCCTCGACCAGCAGGATGCTGCCCTCGGGCAGCTGGCCCATGGTCCCGATCACCTCCGGATGGCCGGCATGGCCGATCAACAGGATCTGCCGCCCCAGGCGGTGATGGCGCTCGGCCTCGCGATGCACCTTGCTGACCAGCGGGCAGGTGGCGTCGAGGTAGAACAGGTTGCGGTTCTCGGCCTCTGCCGGCACGGTCTTCGGAACGCCGTGCGCGGAGAAGATGACCGGCACGTTCTCCGGTACCTCGTTCAGCTCCTCGACGAAGACCGCGCCCTTGGCCTCGAGGGCCTCGACGACGAAGCGGTTGTGCACGATCTCGTGCCGCACGTAGACCGGCGGGCCGAACTTTTCCAGCGCCCGCTCGACGATCTCGATGGCGCGCTCGACCCCGGCGCAGAAGCCGCGCGGGCTGGCCAGAACGAGGGTCAGTTTCGGCTTCGCCATGATCTCTCCGTGCTCCGTCCGGGCGCTCTTGTGCTGGCTCGCGGGCTCGCCTACAGTCGCCCCGCGCGACGGGGCCCGCGGCGGATTCGAACGCCGTGCATGCAAGGTAATATAGGGGGATCATGGAAGAAAGGGTCATGGCGGAGCCGATTCCCGCACAGAAATCGCCCTACATGTTCGAAGTCCAGGCCGGCCGGAACTACTTCTGGTGCGCCTGCGGCCGCAGCAAGAATCAGCCGTTCTGCGACGGTTCGCATTCCGGAACCGGCATCACCCCCGTCATGTACAAGGCCAAGGAGACCAAGCAGGTCTGGTTCTGCGGCTGCAAGTCGAGCGGCAACAAGCCGCTCTGCGACGGCAGCCACAGCAGGCTCTAGCGTTGCGCAGGCCGACTCCCGCGAGACACGCCCTGCGGCCCGGTCGCTGCGCCCGGCTCGGCGCCGTCCTTCTGCCGCTCGTCCTCGCCTCCTGCTCCGGCGACGGGGGACCGCCGCCGCCCTGTCCGGCCGTGGTCAGGGTGAGCGACGCCAGCCATCTGACCCGCTTCGTCGGGGCCGGCCGGGACCTGACCGACGTCGCCTTCGAGGCCGGGGTGCGACGGTCCGATTCGGTCTGCTACTACGGGGACAACAGCATCGAGGTCGATCTCACCCTGCAGTTCGGCGTTGCCGAGGGGCCGGCCAACCCGAACCACACGGCGCGGTTCAGCTATTTCGTGGCCGTCGCCACGAAGGACCGGAAGATCCTGGCGCGCGAGGAATTCCCCATCGAGGTCACCTTCGAGGGCAACCGCCGGCAGATGGTGGCGCTGGACGAGGTCGTCCCGAACATCCCCCTCAAGGAGGGGGAGAACGGCAACGACTACCTGGTTTTCGTCGGCATCGCCATGACCCCGGCGGAGTTGCAATACAACCAGGCGAACCGTTAGGGCCGGGCGCCGGCGCCGCTTGGCGGCTCGGTTGACTTTGCGGCGCCAAGCGCTAGGTTTGCTGCCATCGATGCCGTGCCGTCCGGCACTGCATCGGCCGATGACCCCCCGCGGGAGAGACCGACCCGGCGCGCCGCGCCGGACCGGCGCCGAAGGAGCAACCGCCCCGGAAACTCTCAGGCCCAGGGACCGCGGGGAAGAGGCACCTCTGGAAAGCGGGCGCGCCGAAAACGGGCGCGGCCCACCGAAGGAGTAAGCCGCTGCGGACTTCGTCCGCCGGTGAATCTCTCAGGTCCGAGGACAGAGGGGGCCGCGACCGCCACTATCGGTCGCGGTTCGATCCGTTCGCCGGGAGGGCCGAGAGACCGTGACGAGCCAGGACTCGCAGCTTCAGAGAACGCCGCTCTACGACCTGCATTGCGCCCTGGGCGGGCGCATGGTGCCTTTCGCCGGCTACGAAATGCCGGTCCAGTACCCCGCTGGGATCCTCAAGGAGCACGCCCAGACGCGCGAGCGCGCCGGGCTGTTCGACGTCTCGCATATGGGGCAGTTGCGCCTGCGCGGCGCCGGGGCGGCCGCCGCGCTGGAAAGCCTGGTGCCGATCGACGTCGTCGACCTGCCCGTCGGACAGCAGCGCTACGCCCTGTTCACCAACGATGCCGGCGGCATCCTCGACGATTTCATGGTGACCAATGCCGGCGACCATCTCTTCGTGGTGGTCAATGCCGCGTGCAAGGCCGCCGACACGGCCCACCTGCGGGCGCATCTCGGCGCCGACTGCGCGCTCGAGGAGCTGACCGACCGCGCGCTGCTGGCGCTGCAGGGCCCGGCGGCCGCCGCTGTCATGACGCGGCTTGCGCCGGCGGTCGCGGAGTTGGTCTTCATGACTGGCGCCGAGGTCGAGATCGACGGCGCGGCCTGTTTCGTGACCCGCTCCGGCTACACCGGCGAGGACGGCTTCGAGATCTCGGTCCCGGCCGGGCGGGCGGAGGCCCTGGCGCGGCGGCTGCTCGCCGAGGACGCAGTCGAGGCGGTCGGGCTCGGCGCGCGCGATTCGCTGCGGCTTGAGGCGGGGCTGTGCCTCTACGGCCACGACATCGACACGGAGACGACCCCGGTCGAGGCCGGGCTGACCTGGGCGCTTTCGAAGGCGCGGCGCGCCGGGGGGACGCGGCCCGGCGGCTATCCCGGCGCCGAGGTCATTCTGCGCCAGCTCGCCGAAGGCGTGCGCCGGCGGCGCGTCGGCCTGCGCCCGGGCGGGCGCGTACCGGTGCGCGACGGCGCCGTGCTGCAGGACGCCGACGGCCGCGCGGTCGGCCGGGTGACCAGCGGCGGCTTCGGGCCCAGCGTCGGCGGGCCGGTCGCCATGGGCTACGTCGAGACCGCATTGGCCAAGCCGGGCACGCGTCTGGTCGCCACGGTGCGCGGCAAGCCGCAGGACATCGAGGTCGTGCGCCTGCCCTTCGTGGCGCCGAACTATCATCGAGGCTGAGCGAGGCAATAGGGGGAGAACGCGATGAGCGAGCGCAGATACACCGAAGACCACGAATGGATCGCGGTCGACGGCGACACCGGGACCGTGGGCATCAGCGACTATGCCCAGGAGCAACTGGGCGACGTGGTCTTCGTCGAGCTGCCGGAAGAGGGCAGTTCCATCGAAAAGGGCGCCCAGGCGGCGACCGTCGAGTCGGTCAAGGCCGCCAGCGAGATCTACGCGCCGGTTTCCGGCGAAGTGGTCTCCGCCAATGCCGCCCTGGCCGACGACCCGGCGAAGGTGAACAGCGATCCCTTCGGCGAGGGATGGTTCTTCAAGGTCAAGCTCTCCGACCCCGGCCAGTTGGACGCCCTGATGGACGAGGCGGCCTACAAGTCCTATCTCGAGGGGCTGCACTGAACCGGCGCCCGGCATTCGCGCGGCCCTGCGGTTTCGATCAGCAAGGAACACCATGACCATGACCGACTCACGACATACCTTGGTCGAGCTCGAGATGCGGGGCGATTTCATTCGCCGCCACATCGGGCCGGGCGAAACGCAGATTGCCGAGATGCTCGCCGCGCTGGGATTGAAGTCGCTGGACGATCTGGTCGACAAGGCGGTGCCGGCCAGCATCCGGTCCGACGAGCCGCCCAAGCTGCCGGACGCCATGAGCGAGCGCGAGACGCTGTCCTACCTGCGCCAGATGGCCGGCCGCAACCACGTGTTCACGACGATGATCGGCATGGGCTACTACGGCACGGTGACGCCCAGCGTGATCGTCCGCAACGTGCTGGAGAACCCGGGCTGGTACACCGCCTATACGCCGTACCAGGCCGAGGTCAGCCAGGGCCGCCTCGAGGTGCTGCTCAACTTCCAGCAGATGGTCATGGACTTGACCGGCATGGATCTGGCGAACGCCTCGCTGCTCGACGAGGGGACGGCGGCCGCCGAGGCGATGGCGATGGCGCGGCGCGTGTCCAAGAGCAAGTCGCAGAGCTTCTTCGTGGCCGAAGACTGCCACCCGCAGACCGTCGACGTGCTGCGCACCCGGGCCCGCTCGCTCGGCTTCGAGATCGTTCTCGGCGACCCGCACGCGGAACTGAAGGACCACGAGGTCTTCGGCGTGCTGTTGCAGTACCCCGGATCGAGCGGCGTGGCGCGCGACCTGCGCGACGCGATCTCGGCGGCGCACGACCAGGGCGCTCTGGCCGTGGTCGCGAGCGATCTGCTGGCGCTGGTCATGCTGACGCCGCCCGGCGAGATGGGCGCCGACATCGTCGTCGGCAGCGCCCAGAGGTTCGGGGTCCCGATGGGTTACGGCGGGCCGCACGCGGCCTTCTTCGCGACGCGGGACGCCTACAAGCGCTCGACTCCGGGACGCGTCATCGGCGTTTCGGTCGACTCCCTCGGGCGGCCGGCGCTGCGCATGGCGCTGCAGACGCGGGAGCAGCACATTCGGCGCGACAAGGCCACCAGCAACATCTGCACGGCGCAGGTCCTGCTGGCCGTCGTCGCCGCACTCTATGCCGTCTATCACGGCCCCGACGGCCTGCGCCTGATCGCCGGACGGGTGCATCGCATGACGCTGATCCTGGCCGAGGGGCTGCGTCGCCTCGGCTACGAGATCGTGCACGACGCGTTCTTCGACACCGTTACCGTGCGCGTGCCCGGCCAGGCCGCGCGGATCGCCGCGCGTGCACGGGAGTCGCGCATCAACCTGCGCGTCGTCGATGCCGACCACCTGGGGATTTCCTTCGACGAGACGACCAAGCGCCGCGATCTCGTCGCGCTGTGGCAGGTCTTCGCGACCAAGGCGAAAGACCTGCTCGACATCGACGCGCTCGACGGCGAGGTCGAGGAATGTCTGCCCGGCGGCCTGCGCCGCACGAGCGACTTCCTGAGCCATCCGGTGTTCAAGCTTTTCCATGGCGAGACCGAGATGCTGCGCTACCTGCGCTGGCTGGCGGCCAAGGACATCGCGCTCGACCGCGCCATGATTCCGCTCGGCTCCTGCACGATGAAGCTGAACGCGACGACGGAGATGATCCCGATCACCTGGCGGAATTTCGCGCATATGCATCCCTTCGCGCCACTCGACCAGACGCAGGGCTATCAGCAGCTCTTCGAGGAGCTGGAGGAGATGCTGTGCGCCGTGACCGGCTTCGACGCGATCTCGCTGCAGCCCAACGCCGGCTCGCAGGGCGAGTACACCGGCCTCCTGGTGATCCGGCGCTATCACGAAAGCCGCGGCGAAGGGCACCGCGACGTCTGCCTCATCCCCGCGTCGGCGCACGGCACGAACCCGGCGAGCGCCGTCATGGCGGGCCTCCAGGTCGAGGTGGTGGATTGCGACGAGGACGGCAACATCGACGTCTCGGATCTCGAGGCGAAGGCGCGCGACCATGCCGACCGGCTGGCGGCGATCATGATCACCTATCCCTCGACGCACGGCGTCTACGAGGAGGCGTTCCGCGACATCTGCGAGATCGTCCACCGCAACGGCGGGCAGGTCTATCTCGACGGCGCAAACCTCAACGCGCTCGTCGGGCTCTCTCTGCCGGGCAAGATCGGGGCCGACGTCTCGCACATCAACCTGCACAAGACCTTCTGCATCCCGCACGGCGGCGGCGGACCCGGCATGGGGCCGATCGGCGTGCGCCAGCACCTGGCCGCCTTCCTGCCCGACCACGCCGTGGTCGAGGGCGTCAATCCGGCGGCCGCCGGGCGCACGACCGTCGGGGCGGTGTCGTCGGCGCCCTGGGGCTCGGCCAGCATTCTGCCGATCTCCTGGGCCTATATCGCCATGATGGGCGCGGAGGGCCTGCGCCGGGCCACGCAGGTCGCCGTGCTCAACGCCAATTACATCGCCTATCGCCTGGCGCCGCACTTTCCCGTTCTCTACACCGGCAAGAACGGCTTGGTGGCGCACGAGTGCATCGTCGACCTGCGACCGGTCAAGGAGTCGAGCGGCATCACCGTCGAGGATGTGGCCAAGCGGCTGGTAGACTACGGATTTCACGCGCCGACCATGTCGTTTCCGGTGCCGGACACCCTGATGATCGAACCGACGGAAAGCGAGGCGAAGCGCGAGCTCGATCGCTTCTGCGACGCAATGATCGCTATTCGCAAGGAGATCGCGGCGGTCGAGGCGGGCGAGGCCGATGCCAAGGACAACGTGCTGCACCATGCGCCGCATACGCATCACCTGCTGCTCGAGGGCCAGTGGTTGCGGCCCTACTCCAAGGAGCAGGCCTTCTTCCCGATGGCGACCTCGCGCGAGGACAAGTACTGGCCGCCGGTGGGGCGCATCGACAACGTCTACGGCGACCGCCACCTGGTGTGCAGCTGTCCGCCGATGGAGAGCTATCGCGCGGCCGCGGAATAGCTCCGGCAGGGGCGTTCCGCCGGCCGAAGGGGCCGGGCACCGAAGAAGAATGGATTAGCGGAATAGGGGCCGCGTCAGGCGGACGCGCGGGAGGTTTCGCCTGAGCCGGCCGGACGCTCGATGCCGCTCACGTCGCTGAGCTCCGCGCCCGAAAGCTTGGCCCCGGTCAGATCGGCGCCCGTAAGGTCGGCCCCGGTCAGATCCGCGCCTTCCAGGTCGGCACCGCGTAGGTCGGCGTCGCGCAGATTGGCGCCGCGCAGCCGGGCGGCGCGCAGCACGGCCCCGGTCAGCTTCGCCTCGACGAGACGCGCCTGTTCGAGGTTGGCCGGCGTGCTGCGGGCGTGATCGTTGATGTGCTCGATGCGCCCGAGGTTCGCGCCGCTCAGGTCGGCGCCGTTGAGGGTCGCCCGCTGCAGGGTGATTCCCCGCAGATCGGCCCGCTGCAACTGAGCCTCGCGCAGGTCCGCCAGCGCCATGTTCGCCATCGCGCTTTCGCAGCCGGACAGGTCGGCGCCGCGCAGGATGCAGCGCTCCAGATTTGCCAGGGACAGGCTCTTGCCGCGGAAGTTCACGCCGGTCAGGTCCTTGTCGCCCAAGTCGGCGCGCTCGCCGCTCTTGCTGGCGCTGTCCAGCCAGGTCTGGTGGGCGTCGAGCAGGGCGTGGAAGTCCGCCTCGCCGAGATGCAGGCGCGGCGGCAGGATGGCGCATTTGAGCTCGTCGAGCTCCAGCGCCTCGGTGTCGATGATCGCGCCGCGCAGGTCGGCCTTCTCGAATTTGGCGCCCTCGAGCGCCGCATCGCTGAGGTCCGCTCCGCCGAGCGACGCCCCGGCGAGGTCGGCATTCTGAAGGTCGGCGCCGTTTAGCGAGATGCCGGTCAGGACGGAGTTGCGCAGGTCGGCGCCGCGCAGGTCGACGTAGCTCAGGTTGGCATCGGTGAGGTCGGCCTGCAGGAGAAAGGTCTTCGACAGGAGCGCGTGCGACATGTTGGCGCGCTGCGCGACGATGGCGGTCAGCTGCGCCGGAATCTCGTCGAACTTCGCGACCTCGGGATCGCCCTTGTCGTTGTAACGCGCGAGGGCGGCCTGACGGATATCCGCCTCGACCAGAAGGGCGTCGCTGAGGTCGGCGCCGCGCAGGCAGACGCCGCGCAGATCCGCCTTGCTGAGGTCCGCACGCACCAGATTGGCCATGCGCAGGTCGGCGCAGAAGAAGTTGGTTCCGCGCAGCTTGCAGCGCGTCAGGCGCGCGCGCGTCAGGCGCGATCCGGTAAAGTCCGCCGCGGAGAGGTCCGACTGGCTGAAATCGAAGCCGGAAAGATCGTGGAACGCCAGCAGGGCGCGGGCGCCGTCCGCCTGGCGGGCGAGGAAGCGAGCGTGCCGGGCGACCGCCTCCATGGTCTCCGAGGCGGTGGGCTTGACCCACTTCGGTGCGCCGTTGCCGGGTGCGTTGTTCGGTTGGTCGCTCACTTCGCCCAGGCGTCCCCGTCTCGTCGGTCGGGCAGCGCGCACCGGCCGCCCTGCGTTACGGCGGTGCTGTGCCCGGAAAATGACGGTCAGGATGATAGGTAAAGGTTAACCGGCCATTAAGCCTTGTGGTGGCCGCCGCACAATGCACGCGGGCGTACCCGTGACACGCAGGCGCTGCGCGCATCGCGTGCGAGTCGTGCCGCGCGGGCCGGTAAGCGTGGGTTCAGTTGAGCTTTCCGGGCAGGTCGCCGATCGCCTCGTCGACCAACGAGGCCGCCTTCGCCCGGTCGAGATTGTCGGCGATCAGGCGGGCGGTCGCCGCCAGGGCGACGTCGACGGCCTGGTTGCGGATTTCGGTGAGCGCCTGCGCCTCGGCCTGGGCGATCTTGTCCATCGCCGCCTGCTCGCGACGTTGCAATGAGGCCTCGAGATCCTTTTGCGCCTGCTCGCGCAGCCGTGCAGTCTCGGCCTTGGCATGGGCGATGATCTCGTCGGCCTCCTTCACGGCGTCGCGCTGCTTGCGCTTGTAGTCCGCCAGCAGCTTCTGCGCCTCCTCGCGCAGCGCCTCGGCCTCCTCGATCTCCTTGCCGATGCGTTCGCCGCGCTTGTCCAGCGCGGAGGCCAGCTGGCGGTGGACGGCCAGCGGCTTGATCGCCAAGCCAATGAAGATGACGAAGGAGACGGCGACCCAGAAGGTCGGACTCTCGAACATCAGCCGCGCTCCTTCATGACGGTGCCGACCGCGGCTTCGACCCGGTCGCTCGGGACCTTCGTGCCGATCAGCTTGGCGGTCGCCGCCTCGGCGACCTCGGTCGCGACCGTGCGCAGGCCGTCCATGGCCTCCTTCTTCGCCTCGGCGATCCGGCGCTCGGCTTCCCGCGTCTTTTCGCCGAGTTCGGCGGCGAAGGCGGCGTGGCGCCGGGCGCTCTCCTCGGCCATCTCCGCGGCCGCCGCCTTGACGGCGGCGCCGGCCTGCTGGCGGGCTTCGGCCAAGCCCTTCTCGTACTCGGCCAGGACCTTTTCCGCCTCTTCCCTGAGGCTGGTCGCCTTCTCCAGGTCGGCGTCGATGTGGCGCTGGCGCGACTGCAGCACGTCGCCGATCCGCGGCAGGACGATCCGCCACAGGATCAGGTAGAGCGGCACGAAGGTGGCGAGCAGCCAGAACAGCTGCGTCGGGAAAACGGCCGGATCGAGTTGCGGCATGAAAGGCCCCCGCTTGTGCCGCGGCCGGTGGCCGCAGCGGCGCCGGCGTTTAGCCGAACAGGATCAACAGCGCGATGACCAGCGCGTAGAGCGCGATGGCTTCGACCAGGGCAAAGCCCAGCATGGTCATCGTGAAGACCTCGCCGCGCGCCGCCGGGTTGCGGCCGACCGCGCTGATGAAGGACGAGAAGATGTTGCCGATACCGACTCCGGACCCGACAACGCCGATGACCGCCAGACCAGCGCCGATGACTTTTGCCGATTCAAGATCCATCGTTCGATTTTCCCCTAATCAAGGTCGGCCGCCAGGCGAAACTGGCCGACGGGTTGCTGTTTCACGCCGTCCTAGTGCAGGTGCAGCGCATCGTTGAGGTACAGGCACGTCAGGATCGCGAAGACGTAGGCCTGCAGGAACGCGATCAACATCTCGAGGCCGGTCAGCGCCACCACCACCGCCAGCGGCAGCACGCCGGCGACCCCCAGCACGGCGACGAAGCCGGCGATGACCTTGAGCAGCGTGTGCCCGGCCAGAATGTTCGCGAAGAGACGCACCGAGAGGCTGATGGGGCGCGACAGATAGGAAATCACCTCGATCGGAATCAGCAGCGGCCACATCAGGATCGGCGCGCCGGGCGGCACGAAGAAGGTGAAGAAACGCAGCCCATGCTTGGCGAAGCCGACGATGGTGACGCCGACGAACACGACCGCGGCCAGCGCGAAGGTGACGATGATGTGGCTGGTGAAGGTGAAGCTGTACGGCATCAGCCCCAGCATGTTGCCGAACAGGATGAAGAGAAACAGCGTGAACACGAAGGGGAAGAACCGCCGACCCTCCTGTCCCACGGTTTCGCGGAACAGGCCGGCGACGAATTCGTAGGTGACCTCGGCGGCGCTCTGCCAGCGGCCCGGCACCAGGGCGCCGCGGCGCATGCCCAGCATCAGGAAGAGGGTCGCCAGCGCCACGGCGATCACCATGAGCAGCGACGAGTTGGTGAAGGAAACGTCGACGCCGCCGATCTTGATCGGCACGATCTGGTGGATTTCGAACTGCGCGAGCGGGCTATGCCCGCCGCCGTGCCCCGCGGTTTCGGCCATCTGTTCCTATCAGCTCAATCGTGCCGCCGGTCGCGGCCCGCTCGGTCCCCTTCGTTGTCCGGCCTGCGGTATCCCGCGCCGTAACCGTAGCCTCCCATCGCCCGGAAAACATTCAAGATCCCCGCCGCCGACCCGAGCACGAAGAACAGCAGCAACATCCACGGCGTCGTCCCCAGCCATCGGTCGAGCAGAATGCCGATGCCAACTCCGACGATCAGGGCGGAGACGAGCTCAACCCCGATTCGAAACGCCAACGCCAGACCGCCGCCGCGGGCGTAACGGTCCGACTTTTCGGTCCGCTTCGGCCGTTTGGCCTGCGCGGCGCGCAGCCTGGCATCGAAATCGTCCTGGGAAGACGGGTCTGGCTCGTCGCTCATGGGCGCACTTGTCGCCGCGGCTCCCCCCGATTTCGACCCACGGACCGATGGTTGCGGGCCCGAAAATCGCGCGCACCATAGTTAGCGGGTCTAGGTGTGTCAAGACGAAGGCACGGCCCGGTTTTCCGCGCAAAATGGGGCCCCTCGCCGGCTCCGCGGGGCCCGGCTCACGCGCTTTCGCGCAGCTCCTCGGCCGTTCTCAGGTCGACGGAGACGAGGCGGCTGACGCCGCGCTCGCCCATGGTGACGCCGTACAGCCGGTCCATGCGCGCCATGGTCATGCGGTGATGGGTGATGACCAGGAAGCGCGTCGTGCCGCTGTGGCACAGCTCGGCGAGGAGCGTGCAGAAGCGGTCGACGTTGGCGTCGTCGAGCGGCGCATCGACCTCGTCCAGCACGCAGATCGGCGCCGGGTTGGTCAGGAACACCGCGAAGAGCAGCGACAGGGCGGTCAGGGCCTGCTCGCCGCCTGACAGGAGCGACATGATCTGCAGCCGCTTGCCCGGCGGGCTGGCCAGGATTTCCAGGCCGGCGTCGAGCGGATCCTCCGCCTCGGTCAGCTTGAGATGGGCCCGACCGCCGCCGAACAGGCGGACGAACAGCTCGGAGAAATGCTTGTCGACCTGCTCGAAGGCGGCGAGCAGTCGCTCGCGCCCCTCGCGGTTGAGGCTGGCGATTCCCTGGCGCAGGCGCGCGATGGCGGCGACCAGGTCGGCGCGCTCGCTCTGCATGCCGTTGATCTGCTGGTCGACCTCACGGGCCTCGGCCTCGGCCCGCAGATTGACCGGCCCGATGTTCTCGCGCTCGCGCGTCAGGCGCGCCAGCTTGGCCTCGACCTCTTCCGCCGTCGGCAGGTCCTGACCGGGGTCGACCCCGGCGATCTCCAGCAGGGCGTCCGGGGCGCATTCGAGGCGCTCGCGGATCCGTGCGTCGACGGTGTCCTGGGCCTGTGCCGCTTGCGCGACCCCGCCTTCGGCGCGGACCCAGCCCTCGCGCGCCGCGGCGAGGTCGTGCTCGGCGGTCTTGAGGGCTCGGTCGGTCTCGGCCAGCCGGCGTTCGCCGCGCGCCAGGTCGTCGGCCGCGTCGCGCCGGCGCTGCTCGGCCGCCTCCACCTGGACGGCCAGGCGCTCGCGTGCGGTCGCAAGCTTCGCCGGTTGCGCGGCGAGGTCCTCGATCTCGCGCCGGGTCGTGTCGAGCCGCGTCGCGATCTCCGCCATGTGGTTCTCGGCGTCGCCGCGCCGCTGCGCCCAGGAGGCCTTTTCCTCCTCGATCGCGGCCAGCCGCGTCCGGCGCTCCGCAGCCTCGCGCTGCAGCCGGTCCAGCACGCTGCGACAGCCGGCCTGCTCGCCGCGCTCGCGGTTGAGGCGGTCGCGCAATTCGGCCAGCTCCTCCCGCGCGACGGTCAGGTCGGGCATCGCCTCGGCTTCCCGGCGGTTGGCCGCGATCGCCGAGTCGTCCTCGGCGATCTCGTCGGCCAGGCGCCGCGCGGTCTCGCCCAGGGTATCGAGCCGCGACAGCACCGCGGCCGCCTTCTGGCCGATTTCGCCGTGCCGTTGCCGCGCCGCGCTGACCGCCGCGAAAGCGCCGCGCAGCGCCTCGCGCGCGGCCCGTTCCTCGGCGAGGGCGGTTTCGGTCCGGGCCTGGCATGCGGTGTAGGCGTCACGGGCCTGCTGTGCCGCCTGTTCCGCGCCGGCCAGGGCCCGGCGCACCTCGGCCAGGCGGTTGCGCTGCTCCAGGCGGGTGCTGGCCGAGGTCTTGGCCCCGGCCCGGATGGTGTAGCCGTCCCAGCGCCACAGCGCCCCGTCGCGCGTTACCAGCCGCTGGCCGGGCCGCAGTCTGGGCTGCAGCCGGGCGCCGGTTTCCTCGTCGGCGACGACGCCGATCTGCGACAGCCGGCGAAGCAGGGCGGGCGAGCCCTGGACCCGGGTACTCAGGGGTGCGGCCTCGCCGGGCAGCTCCGGCGCGCTATCGTAGGGCGGCAGCGCCCGCCAGTGGATCGGCGTCTCCCGGTCGTCGGACACCTCGAGGTCGTCGCCGAGCGCACTGCCCAGCGCCGTCTCGAAGCCCGCCGCCACGATGACCGAATCGACCAAGGGCTTGCCGCTGTCGCCGGCCGGCTCGAGCAGGGCCGCGAGTGCCGCGGCCTCGGCCTCCAGCTTGGCACGCCGCGCTTCGGCGTCGCGCCAGGCCTCGCCCGCGGCGGCTTCGGCCGCGCGCGCCTCGGCCAGGGCCGCCTCGGCGGATTCGCCCTGCGTACGGGCCGTCTCAAGGCCGGATTCAGCGGACTCGACGGCCGCAGCCGCCGCGGCGATCTCGGCGTCCGGAATCCTCTCGTCTTCGAGCGCCGCGCTCTGGCGCGCGACCGCCTCCGCCTCGGCGCGCCGGCGCTGCAGGCGGGCACTCAGTTCGGCGATGCGGCGCTGCAGGGCAGCGGCGCGGGCCTCGTCCGCGGCGATCCGCTCGGCCAGCGCGCCGCGCTCTGCCTCGCGTGCGTCGACGGTTTCGCTGGCCGCGGCCAGGGCCGCTTCGGCGTCGCCGAGCGCCTCGGCCTCCTGTGCGGTCGCCGCTTCCAGGTCGGCGCGCTCCGCCTCCAGGCGAGCCTGGGCCGCCTCGGCATCCCGCGCCGCGGCCGCGGCGCGCGCCTGGTCGCCTTCGAGCTGGCTGAGCCGCTCCTGGGCGGCCTGCTGCGCCGCCGCGATGCGGGCCTCCTCGCGCTCCAGATTGTCGCGATCGACCAGCAGCCGCTGCAGGGCGGCCGCCGCGGCGGCCTCGTCCTGACGCAGCTCCGGCAGCGTGCCGGCGGCCTCGGCCTGTTCGCGCGCCCGTTCCGCCGCGATCTGCGTCAGCCGGGCGACCTCGGCCTCGGCGGCCTGAAGCTGCGTTTCGGCGGCGGCCAGGGCAGCGCGTGCCGCCTCGCTCTCAAGGTGCAGATGGATCGCCTCGTGGCGGCGGATCTGCTCGGCGATGTTGCGGTAGCGGGTCGCCTGCCGGGCCTGCTTCTTCAGGCCCTGGAGCTGCGCCTCCAGCGTGGCGATGACGTCGTCGAGGCGCTCCAGGTTGGTCTCCGCCGCGCGCAGGCGAAGCTCCGCCTCGTGGCGTCGGCTGTGCAGCCCGGTGATGCCCGCCGCCTCCTCGAGCAGCGAACGCCGGTCGGTCGGCTTCGCGTTGATCAGCGCGCCGATGCGGCCCTGGCTGACCATCGCGGTGGAATGCGCCCCGGTCGCCGAATCGGCGAAGAGAAGCTGCACGTCGCGGGCGCGCACCTCCTTGCCGTTGACTCGGAAGACCGAGCCGCTGCCGCGCTCGATCCGGCGCGTGACCTCGAGATCTTCGCGGTCGTTGAACATGGCCGGCGCGGTGCGCCGGCTGTTGTCCAGCACGACGGCCACCTCGGCCAGGTTGCGCGCGGGCCGGTTCGCCGTGCCGGAAAAAATCACGTCGTCCATCTCGCCGCCGCGCATGCGCTTGGGCGAGTTCTCGCCCATCACCCAGCGCAGCGCCTCGACCAGGTTCGATTTGCCGCAGCCGTTCGGCCCGACGACGCCGGTCATGCCGCGCTCGATCACCAGATCGGTCGGATCGACGAAGGACTTGAAGCCGGTCAAACGGAGATTGGTGAACTGCACCACGTTACGCCTGATCTCCCCCTCAGTGCCGCTGCCGCGGCGGGTGGGCCCGCACGAAGCGGCCCTAGGAATTCGCGGCCGCGTTCAGAATCTTGTCGAGATCCTCGTAGCTGCGCTCGCCCTGCACCTTGCGGCCGTTGACGATCATGGTCGGCGTGGCCTCGATGCCGTAGGTCCCCTGGCCGTCCTTGGCGCGGGCGACGATGCGGTCCATCTCCGCCTGATCGTTGGCGCATTTCTGGAAGGTTTCGTCGGTCATGCCGCCCAGCCGGGCCATTTGCCCGATCGCCTTGAGCGGATCGTCCGCCCTGGCCCAGCGCTCCTGGCTCTTGAACAGCAGGTCGAGGAAGGCGAAGAAGCGCTCGTCCTCGAAGCAGTCGGTCACCGCCGCGGCGCGTAGCGCCAGGCCGTCCAGCGGAAAGTGCCGGTAGACGTATCTGGCGCGGCCCGGCTTGATCCAGTTTTCTTTGACCTGGGGCAGTGTGTCGATATTCAGCTTGGCGCAGTGCGGACAGGTCAGCGAGGCATACTCGATGATCGTCACCGGCGCCGATTCGACGCCCATGATGTGATCGTCGGGGTAAATCTTCATCTCGGCCGCGCGTGCCGGCGAGAGCCTCGGCGCGATACCCAGGCCGGTGAGGGCGGCCACGGCCGCGGCGGCGGAAGAGATCAGTATAGTGCGACGGTGCATGTTCGACCTACCAGATGTTGTGCATGCTACTGGGCGGATAGGGCTTTCACAAGCGTCAGATTATCCCCAGGAGAGAGCGCCGGAAAGGTGGCGAAGGTATGGCGCTGCGGTCCCGGGGGCGCGACGCTAAGCCATTGGATTTGGCCCGTAAAGCTCGGCCCGAGGAATCACCGCTCGCGGTCTTGGCGGACCGCCCGGCCGAGGCGCTCGAGGGCCGCCCGCAGATCGTCGTCGGCGACCGCGGCGACCTGGCTGCGCAAGGCGCTCTCCTCGTCGGGGGTCAAGGCACGGCCGCGCCGCGCGGCGGCGGCCGGCTTGCCGGGTCGGCCGGCGCCGAGCGGGCCCTGCTGCAGGCGCAGCCGGGCCACGGCGCGATAGCCGAAATAGCCGTTGACGCGGTCCAGCAGCAGCGGGCCGAGGTGCTGCGCCTCCAGTGCGAAGCCCGGCTCGACCTTGAGCGTCAGGACGCCATCGTCGCGCCGGCCCTTGCGCGCCAGGGCGAGCGCCTCGGGACGGCAGCGTGCGGCGATCTCGCTGCCGACGATGTTCGGCCATTCCGCGATCAGGCCGCCTTCGGCCAGGCCGCGTCGGCCGAGCACGCGGCGCGTGACTTGCGGAACGGTTCCGGCAATGGCCCTCAGGCCCGCCGTGCGCCGCGCGCCGTGCGATGCCGGCGCATCCGGCGCCTTGCTTCGCTCCCTGGACATTCGGCTAGTCCTTTCCGGCAACCCGAGGCTTCAGTATAGATGTGGGCATGCCGAGGCCCGCAACCGCCAATGCGCCCAGCGAGCCGGCGCCGCGACAGGAGGAACCCGCTCGGCGCCTGCTGCATTGGTACGCGTGCCACGCGCGCCGCCTGCCATGGCGTGCCGAAGGCGGCGAAACACCCGATCCATACCGCGTGTGGCTCTCCGAAATCATGCTGCAGCAAACCACCGTGGCAGCGGTCGCTCCGTATTTCCACGAATTTCTGCGCCGCTGGCCGGACGTCCGGGCGCTGGCGGCGGCACCGCTCGAGGGGGTCCTGGCGGCCTGGGCCGGGCTCGGCTACTACGCGCGGGCGCGTAATCTGCACGCCTGCGCGCAGGCCGTTTGCGAGCGGCACGGGGGGCGCTTCCCCGACGACGAGGCCGAACTGCGCGGGCTGCCGGGGATCGGGGCCTATACCGCGGCGGCCGTCGCGGCCATCGCCTTCGATCGGCGTGCGATGGCGGTCGACGGCAACGTCGAGCGTGTCGTCGCCCGCCTCTTCGCCGTAACGGAGCCGCTGCCGGCGGCCAAGGGACGGCTGCGGGCGCTGGCCGAATCGCTGCTGCCGGACTCCGCCGGCCCCGGGTTTCCCTACGGGGACCTCGTGCAGGCGACGATGGACCTCGGCGCCACGGTCTGCCTGCCCGGCCGGCCACGCTGCGGGCTCTGCCCGCTGGCCGAGGACTGCCGGGGCCGGGCGCTCGGGGTGGCGCCGGACCTTCCCCGGCGCGCCGCCAAGGCGGCCCGGCCGCTGCGGCGCGGCGTCGCGTTCTGGCTGCGGCGCTGCGACGGGGCCGTCCTGCTGCGCCGCCGCCCGCCGCGCGGGCTGCTCGGCGGCATGCTCGAGCTGCCCGGCACCGACTGGCGGCCGGAGCCCTTCGCCGATCGGGAGATCGCCGGGGTCGCGCCGGCGCCGGCCGACTGGACCGCGCTGCCCGGGACGGTGCGCCATACCTTCACTCATTTTCATCTGGAGCTTGCCGTCTGGGCGGGCCGGCTGGCCGACGGCGGCGAGGCGGCCGACGGACAGTGGGTCGCGGAGCAGGACCTCGCGGCGGCCGGCCTGCCGAGCGTCATGCGCAAGGCGGTTCGCCATGCGCAGGGAACCCTGCAGCGCGGCGGCTGAGCGAAGCGTTTCTCGGCTTACCTGGGAGACTCGCCATGACTTCACCGAGCGTCTTGAAGCTGCGGCATATCTTCGACATGTCGCGCGAGGAGGAGCGCCTGCTCGACGGCATCGCGGCGCGCAAGGTCGAGCTGCCCAAGGGCGCCGATTTCGTGGTCCAGGGCGAATCCGACGAGGCGGCCTATGTGATGCTCGCGGGCTGGGCGCTGCGCCACCGCCAACTCGCCGACGGACGGCGGCAGATCCTGAACTTCCTCCTGCCCGGGGATTGGGCGGGGCTGACCACGATCCTGTTCAGTACCGCCGACCATTCCGTGACCGCGGTGACCCCCATCGTCGTCGCGCCGGTTTCGCACGCCGACATGACCGGCCTGTTTCGCGACCATAGCCGGCTGGCCCTCGCCATCTACTGGACGGCCGCGCAGGAGGAGGCCGTCGTGGCCGAGCACCTGGTGGACGTCGGGCGGCGCAACGCCTACGAGCGGCTCGGGCACCTGTTTTTCGAGACCGTGCTGCGGCTCGAGGCCGTCAGCCAGGTCGGGGACGATGGGATTTTCGACTTCCCGCTCAATCAGACGGCCCTGGCGGACGCCCTCGGCCTCAGTCACGTACACGTCAACCGTACGCTCAAGCGTCTCCGCCGCGAGGGGCTGGTGGAGATCGAGGGCCGCAAGGCACGCGTACTCGATCGGAACAAGCTGGAGCAGGCGGTCCACTTCGAGAGCACCTACCTGCACCTGGGCGGCGAACCGGCCTGGCTGCGCCGCCGCTTCGCCCGTTCCGCCCGGCCCGGAAATCAGGGTTAACGGCTTTTTCACCTCCGCCGGCAATAGTTTTCCGCAAGGCGGGCCGCAAGACGCGCGGGCAGCGCGCGGGACGGCGCCGCGGAAACGGGAAGCTTCGCCATGACGGCAGACCAGGACATTCTGTGCCGGGCGTTCGACGCCACGTCCTACGCCATGATGATGACGGCGGCCGACGGCACGATCCTGCAGGTCAACCCGGCGTTCACCCGTGTGACCGGCTGGTCGCCCGAGGAGGCGGTCGGGCGGACGCCGAGCCTGATCAGTTCGGGCCGCCAGGACATCGATTTCTACGAAGACATGTGGCGCTCCATGGCGGAGACCGGCCGCTGGCAGGGCGAAATCTGGAACCGCCGCAAGGACGGCGAGGCCTATCTCGAGTTCCTGACCGTCGATGCGGTGCGCGACGCCGCCGGCGAGATCACCCATTACGTCGCCGTCTTTTCCGAGCTCGGCGAGCGCATGCTGCGCGAGCAGCGCATCTCGCACCTCGCCTATCACGACGACCTGACCGGCCTGCCCAATCGAACGCTGTTCATGGACCGGCTCGACCGCGCGGTGTCGCTGGCCCGGCGCAAGGGGGCCCAGCTCGCCGTGGTCATGCTCGATCTCGACGGCTTCAAGGCCGTCAACGACACCTTCGGGCACGAGGCCGGCGACCTGCTGCTCAAGGCCGCGAGCGACCGCCTGAAGGATTGCCTGCGCGAAAGCGACACGGTGTCGCGCCTGGGCGGCGACGAGTTCGCCGTCCTGCTGCCGGTCGTCGACGGCGCCAAGGGGGCCATGCAGACGGCCCAGCGCATGCTGGCGACCCTGAACCGCCCCTTCATCCTGGCCGGCGAGGAGGTCCTGATCGGCGCCAGCCTCGGCGTGGCGCTGATGGCTTCGCCGACCTGCGCGGCCAGCGACCTGCTCAAGCAGGCCGACCGCGCGATGTACCGGGCCAAGCGCGGCGGCAAGGGCGACATCGCGTTCTTCGACGACGACGCCGGGCTGCCGCGCGGCAAGGCGGCGAGCGCCTGAGCGGGCGCGCCCCGCGTCCTCGCGAACGAATGAGCGAAATCGGCCGCTAGTTCATCTCGCTGCGCAGCTTCTGGCGCAGCATGTCGATCGGCACCAGCCGACCCTCCACGTCCAGGCACCAGAACTGCCAGCCGTTGCAGGCCGGCGCACCCTGGACGTGCGCCCCGACCTGGTGGATCGAGCCCTTGAAGTCGCTCGAGATCAGCGTGCCGTCGGCGCGCACCCTGGCGCGCCAGCGCCGATTCGGGCTGTACAGCACGGTGCCCGGCTCGAGCAGGCCGCGCTCGACCAGCGTGCCGAAGGGAATGCGCGGCTGCTCGCGCTTGGAGGGCGTCTCGATCAGCGCCAGGTCGTCGATCGGGCGCACCTTGGCGATGCGCTTGCGCGCGATCTCGGCGTAGCGCGGCTCGCGCTCGATCCCCAGGTAGCGGCGCCCCAGGCGCTTGGCGACGGCCGCGGTGGTGCCGCTGCCGAGGAAGGGGTCGAGCACCAGGTCGCCCGGCTTGGTCGCGGCCAGGATGGCCCGGTGCAGCAGGGCCTCCGGCTTCTGGGTGGAGTGCGCCTTGCGGCCCGTGCCGTCCTTCAGGCGCTCGCCGCCGCTGCAGATCGGCAGCAGCCAGTCGCTGCGCATCTGCAGATCCTCGTTGAGCGACTTCATCGCCTGGTAGTTGAAGGTGTAGCGCGCGTCCTTGTCCTTGGCCGCCCAGATCAGCGTCTCGTGCGCGTTGGTGAAGCGCCGGCCGCGGAAGTTGGGCATCGGGTTGGACTTGCGCCAGATCACGTCGTTGAGGATCCAGTACTGCAGGTCCTGCAGGATGGCGCCGACGCGAAAGATGTTGTGATAGCTGCCGATCACCCAGAGCGTGCCGTCCTCGCGCAGCACGCGGCGCGCGGCGCGCAGCCAGCGGCGTGTGAACTCGTCGTAGACGGCCAGCGAGTCGAAGCGGTCCCAGGCATCGTCGACGCCGTCGACGCGGGAGTTGTTCGGCCGCAGCAGCTCGCCGTCGAGCTGCAGGTTGTACGGCGGATCGGCGAAGATCATGTCGACGGAGCCCTCGGGCAGGCGCTCCATCAGCTCCGTGCAGTCGCCGAGCATCACGGTGTTGTCGGTCACAGGCGGGCCCCCCGGTCCGCTGGCAAAGACGGCATGGTGGCCATGCGGCGAGTCGCCGTCAAGTCTCTTTCCGCGACTCCTGTTTTAGAGTCAATAAGTTAAGGAAAGACTCTCACGCACCGGCCGAAACGAGCGGCGGTGCTCCGGCGTGACGCCCAGGCGGGCGATCGCGGCCCGGTGCTCCGGGGTGCCGTAGCCCATGTTGCGCTCCCAGCCGTAGCCGGGATGGCGTTGCGCCAGCATCGCCATTTCGCGGTCGCGGGTGACCTTCGCCATGATCGAGGCGGC